>Ga0213823_1000014_pt1 | contig 205385 bp, 176 predicted proteins | sample MC6MC0907MG_FD_179887 | JGI IMG/M metagenome (GOLD analysis project Ga0213823, IMG submission 179887) | Enriched soil aggregate microbial communities from Iowa State University, Ames, United States - MC6-MC0907-MG | ecosystem: Environmental > Terrestrial > Soil > Unclassified | place: USA... | reverse complement strand
TCAAGCACTAGAGGCTGTGCAAAGCGCTGAAGACATCAATGCCCTGGAGCAAATCCGGGTTCAGTACCTTGGCAAGAAGGGTGAATTGACTCAGGTGATGAAGACCCTGGGGAATTTGCCGGCAGAGGAGCGCCCGCAGGTCGGCGCCCTGATCAACGTTGCCAAGGAGCGTGTTACAGAGGCTCTCAATACGCGTAAGGCTTTGTTTGAAGAAGCCGAGCTGGCTGCCAAACTGTCCGCCGAGTCCATCGATGTGACCCTGCCTGGCCGTGGCCAGGTCTCCGGCGGTTTGCATCCTGTGACCCGGACTCTGGAACGTATTGAACAGTTCTTCACTCATATCGGCTACGGCATCGCCGAAGGCCCTGAGGTCGAAGACGACTATCACAACTTCGAGGCGCTCAACATCCCAGGCCACCACCCGGCCCGTTCGATGCATGACACCTTCTATTTCAATGCGAACATGTTGTTGCGCACCCATACCTCTCCGGTACAGGTCCGCACCATGGAATCGCAGCAGCCGCCGATCCGCATCGTCTGCCCAGGCCGTGTGTACCGTAGCGACTCCGATATCACCCACTCGCCGATGTTCCATCAGGTCGAAGGCCTGCTGATCGATCGCGACATCAATTTCGCCGACCTCAAAGGGACCATCGAAGAGTTCCTGCGGGTGTTCTTCGAAAAAGAACTGGCAGTGCGCTTCCGTCCTTCGTACTTCCCGTTCACCGAGCCGTCCGCTGAAGTCGACATGGAATGTGTGATGTGCAGCGGCAAGGGCTGCCGTGTCTGCAAGCAGACTGGATGGCTGGAAGTCATGGGCTGCGGCATGGTTCACCCGAACGTGCTGCGCATGTCCGGGATCGATCCGGAAGAGTTCCAGGGTTTTGCCTTTGGCATGGGCGCCGAGCGTCTGGCCATGCTGCGTTACGGCGTGAATGACTTGCGCCTGTTCTTCGACAACGACTTGCGGTTCCTCGCGCAATTTCGCTAGGTCGCACGCCCGTAACGAATCTTTCAGGAGAGCAGGATGAAATTCAGTGAACAATGGCTGCGCGGCTGGGTAAGCCCGCAGGTAAGTCGCGATGAGCTGGTTGCTCGTCTGTCGATGGCCGGTCTTGAGGTTGATAGCGTAACGCCGGCCGCCGGTGTTTTCAGTGGCGTGGTGGTGGGCGAGGTGCTGAGCACCGAGCAACACCCTGATGCTGACAAACTGCGTGTTTGCCAGGTCAGCAACGGCGCGGAAACCTTCCAGGTTGTGTGCGGTGCGCCAAACGTGCGTCCGGGCCTGAAGATCCCTTTCGCCATGATCGGCGCGGAGCTGCCTGGCGACTTCAAGATCAAGAAGGCCAAGCTGCGCGGTGTCGAGTCGAACGGCATGCTGTGCTCCCAGGCAGAACTGCAGGTGGGAGAGGGCAATGACGGTCTGATGGAATTGCCGGCCGATGCGCCGGTAGGAAAGGATTTCCGTGAGTACCTGGAACTGGACGATGCCAGCATTGAAGTCGACCTGACTCCTAACCGTGGTGACTGCCTGTCGCTGGCGGGGCTCGCCCGTGAAGTCGGCGCGCTCTACGCAGCGCCTGTCGCCCGTCCGGTGGTGCTATCCGTGGCACCTGCGCACGATGAAGTGCGTCCGGTTGAAGTGCTGGCGCCCGCAGCGTGTCCGCGTTATCTGGGCCGGGTTATCCGTAATGTTGATCTGTCCAAGCCAACCCCGCTGTGGATGGTCGAGCGTCTGCGTCGCGCTGATGTACGCAGCATCGATGCGGCCGTAGACATCACCAACTACGTGATGCTGGAACTGGGGCAACCGCTGCATGCTTTTGACCTCGCCGAAATCAACGGTGGCATCCGTGTGCGGATGGCCGAAGAGGGCGAGAAGCTGGTCTTGCTTGACGGTCAGGAAGTAGCCCTGCGCAGCGATACCCTGGTTATCGCCGACCATACCCGTGCCCTGGCGATTGCCGGTGTCATGGGCGGCGAGCACAGCGGTGTAGCGGCAACTACCCGCGACGTTTTCCTGGAAAGTGCCTTCTTCGACCAGATCGCTGTCGCTGGTAAAGCCCGTTCCTATGGCCTGCACACCGACGCCTCGCATCGCTACGAGCGTGGTGTGGACTGGCAATTGGCCCGTGAAGCCATGGAGCGCGCCACCGGCTTGCTGCTGGAGATTACTGGTGGCGAAGCTGGCCCGATCATTGAAGCCGTCAGCGAGCAGCACCTGCCGTCGATCGCTCCGGTCACTCTGCGTGCCGAGCGCATCACCCAGATGCTGGGCATGGAAATCGAAGCGGCAGAAGTCGAGCGTCTGCTCGGTGCTCTGGGTCTGAAGATTTCCGCCGATGGAGCAGGGCAGTGGCGCGTTGAAGTGCCAAGCCATCGCTTCGACATCAGCCTGGAAGTCGATCTGATCGAAGAACTGGCTCGCCTGTACGGCTACAACCGCCTACCGGTTCGCTACCCTCAGGCGCGTCTGGCTCCACAAGCCAAGGCCGAAGCTCGTAGCGATTTGCCTGAGCTGCGTCGTTTGCTGGTGGCCCGCGGTTATCAGGAAGCTATTACTTACAGCTTCATCGATCCGAAACAGTTCGAGTTGTTTAATCCGGGAGTCGAGCCGCTGTTGTTGGCCAACCCGATTTCCAACGACATGGCTGCCATGCGTTCCTCGCTGTGGCCAGGGCTGGTCAAGGCGCTTCAGCACAACCTGAACCGCCAGCAGGACCGTGTCCGTCTGTTTGAGAGCGGCCTGCGTTTCGTCGGTCAACTGGAAGGCTTGAAGCAAGAGCCGATGCTGGCCGGTGTGGTATGCGGTACTCGTCTGCCGGAAGGCTGGGCACAAGGTCGCGATGTCGTGGACTTCTTCGACGTCAAGGCCGACGTGGAAGCGGTGCTGGGTTTTGCCGGTGCACTCGATGCGTTCACTTTCGTGCCTGGCAAGCACCCTGCGTTGCACCCGGGTCAAACCGCGCGCATCGAGCGTGAAGGTCGTCTGGTTGGTTATATTGGCGCTATCCACCCTGAGTTGTCGAAAACTCTCGGTCTCGACCGTCCGGTCTTCGTTTTCGAGCTGGTTCTGGCCGAAGTAGCCTCGGGAAAAATGCCTGAATTCCGTGAGTTGTCGCGCTTTCCTGAAGTGCGTCGTGACTTGGCCTTGCTGGCTGATCGCGATGTTGCTGCCAGTGCGGTACTGGATGTAATCCGTGAGAATGCAGGCGAATGGCTGACAGACCTCAGGTTGTTTGACGTGTACCAGGGTAAAGGCATTGATCCTCATAGAAAAAGCCTTGCAGTTGGCTTGACCTGGCAGCATCCATCGCGCACTCTTAATGACGATGAGGTGAACTCCACGACGCAAAATATCCTCACCTCGCTCGAACAAAGGTTGAACGCCACGTTAAGGAAGTGACGTATGGGGGCTCTGACGAAAGCTGAAATGGCCGAACGTCTCTACGAAGAGCTGGGCCTGAATAAACGTGAGGCCAAGGAATTGGTCGAGCTGTTTTTTGAGGAAATCAGGCACGCTCTCGAAGATAACGAACAGGTCAAACTGTCCGGTTTCGGTAACTTCGATCTTCGGGATAAACGCCAGCGACCTGGCCGCAACCCGAAGACGGGTGAAGAAATCCCGATCACGGCACGCCGTGTGGTCACCTTTCGTCCAGGGCAGAAGTTGAAGGCCCGAGTTGAGGCTTATGCTGGAACCAAGTCATAACGACGAGCTCCCGGTCATTCCGGGCAAGCGCTACTTCACCATCGGTGAAGTCAGTGAGCTCTGTGCGGTCAAGCCGCATGTGCTGCGTTATTGGGAGCAGGAGTTTCCTCAACTCAACCCCGTCAAGCGCCGCGGAAATCGCCGGTATTATCAGCGCCAGGATGTGCTGATGATCCGGCAGATCCGCGCATTGCTGTATGATCAGGGGTTCACCATTGGTGGAGCACGCCTGCGCCTGTCCGGTGATGAAGCCAAAGACGACACCACCCAGTACAAGCAATTGATCCGTCAGATGATCTCCGAACTGGAGGACGTTCTGGTGGTACTCAAGAAATGATTTTCAGCTTTTAAAATACTTCCAAATTTCAAAAGCTTGCGATATATTCTTGAGCGCTTCATTAAGAAGCAAACCCAGTAACACGCCTAGTCGGGGCGTAGCGCAGTCCGGTAGCGCACTAGCATGGGGTGCTAGGGGTCGAGTGTTCGAATCACTCCGTCCCGACCATATTTTTCAATGACTTAGCCCAATCTTCACAGGTTGGGCTTTTTCATTTGTGGGGAGATTTTCGGGACTTCATCCTGTCCTCCTCTTCAAAATCGTCAGTACAGGCCCGCGTGAGTCCGTGGCTGATACCCGAAACCCCCACTCTTTGCTCAGTCCGCGTTGCTTGTCGATAATCATGTTGACGGTGTATTTGTCGGCGATGTACCAGCACTGCGCCGTTTCACCGATCACCGTGTAGGTGATGCAATGCACTTCAAGACCATCTGAACCAATTGTGTCGATGTAGCGGTAGTGGTCCGGACCTGTCTTTTTGATTTCTTCAGGCATGACTTCGTCCTTGCCGCTATAGCGGCTGACTTTGAGGAGGAGTTTTCCTTTTCTGGTACCTGGTCTTTACTTCACAAACCAGATCACTATGAAGAGAAGGTCGTAATGGGCGAATGGTCGGATTACTTCGAGGACTTTCCGGAAGAAGATCCCGCGAATTTTAGTAAGCGAAGTCCTGACCCCTTGGAGGGCGTCATGGAGTCGACAAAAAAGCGTGTTCGTGAGCGCTCCATCGCTGAGCGGGATGAGGTTCGGAAAAAACTTAACGAAGCTTTCTCCCGAGACAACTCAAAGAAGAACTAATCCTGGCTTTGAATGAGCTGGGATAAGGGTTGCTGCGGTGTGAATTCGCGTGCCTCCGCCGATATCAGGTCATAGGCATTCACGACCGTCATGCAGCCTGTTGCTGCTGTTCCTGGCGTAACGCCTGTTGAACAGCCTCGACAACACGTCGCAGGTACGTGAACTTGTGATTCTCTTCGACAGCCTTGCCATCGAGTGGGTAATGCCATTCCTCGCCGAATAGCTCGGTCAGCAGCGTGCTGTGGTGCCAGCATTCATTTGCACTCTCGATGCCGCGCAGAACATCGATGTCGTGCCAAAGCTCGCGGGCTTCGCCCTTACTCAGCTCACCCAGTTCCCAATCATGGCGCCCGGTCTGTTGTCGGCGGCGTTGGACGATGCACTTCTTAGCCAGAGCATGCAGGGCGTTACCGCTGAAAACCGTCGAACTGATTCCGCGATCCAAACAGTTCAGGACGTAGTCCCAGCCACAGTCTGCGACGAACTCCGCGACTGTGCGCGGCCCCATCCCGCCCCAACGGGTGACTGGCTCTGTTTAAGAGCGTCTATGAAGCAGGCAATGGAAAAGTAATAAGGAAATTACGTGCTACGGAAGCTCATTTTGATGTTGGCTATTTCGCAGTTGAGCGGCTGCGCTTGGTTTGCCGCGGTTTCACATGGTTCATATGACTGCTACGACGGATTAGAAACCGAGTATCAGCTCGCCCAGTTCATAGGGCCGCTGGCTCTCATCGATCTACCATTCACGTTTGTAGCTGATACCGCCTCGCTCTCGTTCTGTTGGTATTGACGTGGTGTGGTGTTGTCGGTCACGCATTGATCCTGCTGTCACCTGTGTCTTGCGTTGTCGAGCGCTATCCCCGGCTCAACATGCTGGCGAGGCTTGCCTGTCATTCCTGCGCGCGCAGGGTTGACCGAATAGAAACCCGGCCATCGAGCCGGTTTTTTATTGACCGCCGTTTATCCATTTCTCGGCACTTGCAAGGCTCTGTCGTTTCTCATGTTTAAGTACGGATTTCCCGAGCATTAGAACGGAGAGCCAACATGAACAATGACGAAAATGCGCCTGGTAGCTGGTCGCAGCAGGGCGTAGAGCGAACCTCGGACAGCGAAGCAGGCCATGACCCAAGGCGCAAGGAGCCTGAGGTTCCATTGCCTGCGAACGATGACGCGCCGGTCGATGAAGAGATGATCGACGTAGATGTAAACAACTCGGTGTCGAGTGAGCATCCAGAAGCAGGGAAAAGTGGTCGCGTCGATGATCCAGGCGTAGATACACAGGACGAAAAGGACAAGGAGCCTCGTGGCATGCCCGCGAGCGACCCTGAGTCAGGTGCCTGAAATTCGGATCAGCCCTTTGCCTACTCAGTGCAGGCTTTTTATGCCTCAAACTCACCTGTAGCCAAGGCAGCTCCTGGGAAGACCAGGACATCGACGGCCGGCTAGTGCAATGCACGGAAACAGGATCGGTAGCCCGCGCACCTCTTCTTGAGACAAGTTGCTTAGGTATTTCCTGCAAAAAAACGCCTATCGAGCATGTCTGGTTTAAAGCTTCGGATATCGCATGCCGCGCCCCTCATCAAATACCGCTCTTCAACCTTTGTCATTGATCCTTGGCCCAGACCTGCGCCATTCAAGAGGCGTTGGTCGATCCCTGACGTTGCTCCTGCTGGCACTGTTCGGACCCGGGACTGGAAATAGACAGGCCTGACACTGATGGGGTCGACATAGCGTCTGCTCGACGGTCAGCACGGCTTCCCGCGCACTTTCCAGACTCGCCCCTTGGGAGGCCAGCCAGTGGGACATCAGGACCTGCTCTCGCTCGTCATCCGCCGCTTGGTCGATGGCTGCCGAGGGCGCGCCATAGCGCTGGGGGAGTAGGCGAGTCAGTTCTTCGAAGCGGGCGCGAATAGCTAAGTCCTGCGCATTCGCCGGCATCTCGACCGCAGTGTAGATTTCGCACAGCCGGGCTTCTTTACCAAACTTGAGTGATAACTCATCAAGCCCGGTAATCGGCCTCGGCGGGTGATGCGCCACGGCGCAGCCGGTGGGACTTTCTCGCGTGGCGATGCCGCTTGCCAATGGCTCAAGTGGCCTAAATAAAGAACGGACGATCAAAAAAAAGGGTCCACCCCAAGGTGGACCCTTTGTGTTTCTGAAATGGCCAAAGCCGGCTGGAGCAACACCCTCACAGGAACGGAGGGTGTGCCCATCGAACGTTAGACCAGGCTGATCATGTCCGCACTGAGTTGCGCGGGGTTAAGGCCGACCAGGGTAATGCTGCTGTCTCCCGCCACGATCAGGCTGTCGCTGCCTTGCTGGCTGGTGGCGCTGAGGACGGCGGCTGTGGAGGCGAACAGCGACTTGGAAAACACCAACTGATCGAAGCCGTTCTGGTGAACGTTGAAATCGCTGATCACGTCATGGCCGAAGCCGCCCACGTCGAAGACAAACAGATCGCTGCCCACACCGCCGCTGAGGGTGTCATTGCCCAGGCCACCCACCAGGATGTCGTTGTGCGCGCCGCCGTAGAGTGCGTCGTTGCCATTGCCGCCGAGCAGGGTGTCGTTGCCGCTTCCACCGTGCAGCAGATCATGGCCCGCGCCACCTTCGATAAGATCGTCGCCGCCCTGGCCGAAGATCAGGTCGCGGGAGGCGGTACCCTTCAGCAGGTCTGCCAACTGCGTGCCTTCGGTGGCCTTGGCGTAGCTCTTGTCCGACCCGAACAGGCCTTCGAAGTCGAGCTTGCTGCCGGTCACGGTAAAGGCCGGGGTCAAGGCCTGGCCCAGGAGGCCTTCGAACTCGACATGCTCGACGTCGTGAAGCTCCTTGAGGCCGTAACGCCCGTTGGTGTCGTTGAGAAACAGGCTGCCATCGCTCAGGCGCACGGCTTCGTAACTGGTGACCGTACCCTGCAGGAAGACTTTGTCGTCGCCCACGCCACCGGCGACGATGTCGGTGCCGGTGCTGACCTTGAAGCTGTCGTTGCCGGCGAAACCGTCGAGGAAGTCGTCGTTCCTGCCGTCCTGCAGCTTGTCCGCGCTGTCCGTGCCGAGGAGAAAGGCCGGCGTGCCGAAGTGGTTGGAGGTGGCGGAGTATTTGTCGCTGACCCAGGTAAAGCTGCGGCTGACCGGGTCGAGGTTGCTGATGACGATGGTGCTGTCACGCTCGATGTAGTCGTAGAACGTCGACTGGCCGATGCGCTGGATAGGGTTGATGAAAACGCCTTCCAGGTGCGCCACCCAGCCGTTGGGATTGATCACGGAGAAGGGGCCGTTGGGCCAGGTGGGCAAAGCGTAGACCGTGTCGAACAGCACGATGTTATCGGTGGTGGAGGTGTAGCTGGCGTCACTGCCTTTGAGGGCCGCGAGAATGGCGCCGCTCAGGTCGGTCTGTTCGCCGATCAGCCGGTGCACGATGTCGTTTTCGAAGCCGAAGTTGAAGATACCGTCGCTGTTGCTGGCCTTTGGCGACGCCATGCCGAAGTAGTCCGAATCCTTGAAAAAGCCGTCGGCCAGGGTTTCCCTGCCCTGGTACATGCTGTTGGTCACGGAGCCGCCCTGGCTGTAGCCGGTGACCAGCACATCCTTGCCCGTCAGGTTATGGCTGCTGGCGTAGTTCTTGATCGAGTCGAGCAGGTAGTCGTAGCCGTGGATATAGGAGTTGTCGATCATTGCCGGGTATCCCAGCAAGTCCATCGGCGAGTTGGTGCCGGCAATCGAAAAGCCCATTTTGACCAGCTTGCCGCTCTCATCGTATTGGCCGAATACCTTGGCCTGGGAGCCGGATACGTTTTCGCCCTTGAAGCTGCCGGTCAGGTCGAGGTGGCTGCCGTCGATGCCCAGGTCGCTGGCGCTGATCTCGCGCCAGCCCTTGGGCAGGACAAAGGTATTGCCTTCGCCCAGGACCGCCCCGGGCAAGTGGTAGAGCGCGCCTACCGTCGCTACGCCGCTGGTGTAGGTGGCCAGGTTCCAGGCATCTGAAATCAGCACGCGGCCGTCTTGGCCCTTGTAGTCGAATATCGCCATGGTTCGTTTTCCCTCACAAACTAAAAAGTCATGAAAAAAAACAAGAGCTGAAGTCTTCTTGTTCTTCTTCGCTCGGATTTCGGAGCCTGGTGACTGCGCGCTCCGGAATCTGCGCCCAAGCTACTCATTCATTTGGAGGGTGTGGGTAAGGTAAGGGGGTGTTGGCACGATCGTCCTAGTGAAAGCCCGATCCAGCCGCTATAAATCCGGCGTCATTACAGTTTGGTTAGCTCGAGGGTGGCTCGCAGCCGCCCATCCTCTCTACCTTCCAGCCCGGGCGTCAGCCGCGGCGGCGAACCCTGAGCAACATGCGCGCAAGAATCTCGTCCTTGTCGAAGAAGTGATGCTTGAACGCCGCCAGCACGTGGACCAGGATCAAGGCGCCGGCGCCCCAGGACAGCAGGCGATGTATCCACATGGCCAGGTCGTAGCGGGACTGATCCACCGGCGCTATGGGCGGCAGGTTGAACAGACCCAGCAGCGGTATCGGGTGACCGGCGACCGAACTCCAGTACCAGCCCGAAAGCGGCACGGCCAACATGGCGATCAGGTAGAGCAGGGCGTGGGCGATATGGGCGATGCCGGACATCGCCCTGGAGACGCTGCTGGGCATGGCCGGGTAGCGGTGGGTCAAGCGATAGCAGAGCCGGGCAAGCAGCAGGAACAGCACGGTGCTGGCAATCGCCTTGTGCACGAAGACCGCCGGGCCGCCCCTGGGCACATCGCCACGCAGGTTGGCGGAGTAAAAACCGATCAGCCAGACGCCGATGATGATCAGCGCCATGCTCCAGTGGAAAAGCCGTGCTGCCAGACTGTAGGAAGAGGAAGCATTCATAGGGACAATCTGCCGTTGTGAAAGGTGGAAGGACTCCGGGTTGCCGTCGGTTGAGTCAACCGGGTGTCGCCTCCTTGGCTCGGAACGCGATGGCGGCCTTGGGTCGAGGGCGATCGCGGAAGGAGTATTCCAACAGACATTTGTATTTGCAAGTATTGCATTTGCAATAGTTGTAAGTGCATGTTTTCCACCATCTCCATTCGGGCAGTGTCGAATGAAAGGGACAGGCGCATTTCACCGGATCAGCTCAACGACGTAACATGCCCCCGCGCAGAGCCGTCTCAGCAATGGATACCGAGGTCTGAACCTTTGAACAGTTACTGTTTTTCCACCGCCGTCCCTTACCTGGTCACTCGTGTCGGGATGCGCATGGGCGAGTGCTTTTCCCAGGAGCTTGGCGAGCATGGCCTGACGCTGGTCATGTACCGAGTGCTTGCGGTGCTTCGGGAACAGGGCGGGCTCAGCCTTGGCGAGCTGGGCGGACGGGTTTCGGCGGAGATCTCCACCTTGTCGCGGCAAGTGACCAACATGCAGAAGCTGGGGCTGATCCTGCGCGAGCGGCAGGACGCCAATGGCCGTCAGGTCTGCATCAGCCTGACGCCCGCGGGGTTGGCCCTGGTGGAGTCGCTGGTACCACGGGCGATGTATTGGGAGGAGGTGGCCATCCAGGGTTTCAGCGAGGCGGAAGTGGAGCAGCTCAAAGCCATGCTGATGCGCATGCACGTCAACCTGGCGAAGGTGCCGGATGGTTTGACATCCGGCTGAAAATACTCAGTTGCACGGGACTGACTGGGCACATTGAGGTTCCAGCTAACCCGCACTGAAACCTCCCCATGCCCGGCGAACAATCCCGGCCTTACGCCCAGCGCCGGAACAGCACGCTGGCATTCACCCCGCCAAAGCCGAAGCCGTTGGACAAGGCATATTCCATCGCCAGCGGCTGGGCCTGGCCACGAATCAGGTTGAGGCCTTCGGCGCCGGCATCCGGGTTTTCCAGGTTGAGGGTGGCGGGGGCGATCTGGTCGCGCAGCGCCAGGATGGTGAAGATCGCTTCGATCCCGCCGGCGGCGCCCAGCAGGTGGCCGGTGGCCGACTTGGTCGAGGCGATGGCCAGGTCGCTGTGGTTGCCAAACACGCTCTTGATCGCCGCCAGCTCGCCTTTGTCGCCCACCGGGGTCGAGGTCGCGTGGGCGTTCAGGTGCTGGACCTGCGACGGCTCGACGCCGGCCTGACGCAACGCCTGTTGCATGGCGCGGCGGGCGCCGTCGCCGTCCTCCGGCCCGGCGGTCATGTGATAGGCGTCGGCGCTGGTGCCGTAGCCCACCAGTTCGGCGATCGGCGTGGCGCCCCGGGCCAGGGCGTGTTCCAGTTCCTCGATCACCAGCAGCCCGGCGCCTTCGCCCATCACGAAGCCGTCGCGCGCCTGGTCGAAGGGCCGCGATGCGCGTTCCGGCGTGTCGTTGAAATCGCTCGACAGGGCGCGCGCGGCCGCGAAACCGGCCAGGCTGACCCGGTGAATCGTGGCTTCCGTGCCACCGCAGACCGCGACGTCGATCTCCCCGGCGCGAATCATCCGCGCGGCGTCACCGATGGCCTGGACGCCCGCGGCGCAGGCCGTCACCGGCGTGCCCAGCGGCCCCTTCAGGCCATACTGGATCGACACATGACCGGCGGCCATATTGCTGAGGAAGGACGGAATGGTGAACGGCGAAAGACGGCGCGGCCCTTTGCTGTCGGTGGTGCGCACGGCGTCGGCGATAGCCGGGAAACCGCCCACGCCCGACGCGATGATGGTGGCGGTACGTTCCTGCGCCTCTGCCGTCTGCGGCGCCCAGCCGGCCTGGGCCAGCGCCTCCTGGGCGGCGGCGAGGGCGAACAGGATGAAGCGGTCCATCTTGCGCTGTTCCTTGGGCGCCAGCAGCGCGTCCGGATCGAAGCCGGCCTGCGGGTCCTCGGTACGGTCGGGAACCTGCCCGCCGATGCTGATCGGCAAGTCGCCGATCAGTTCTTCCGGTAGCCGGCGGATACCCGATTGCCCGGCCAGCAGGCGTTGCCAGATCTGTTCGACGCCGCAGCCCAGCGGGGTCAATGCGCCCATGCCGGTGACGACAATGCGTTTGTTCATGACCTTCAGCTCCTTCATCTCGTGTGGGGTGTGTCGCTCTATGGACGTCACTATCATCATGAAAGTAACATGCCCGAACCACAAATACGCAACTGCGAAATCCGAGGAACCGCCATGCAACGCAAGACCCTCCTTCACGACGAATGCCCGATTGCCCGCAGTCTGGAGCGGGTGGGCGAGTGGTGGAGCATCCTGATCATGCGCGACGCCCTGCATGGCCTGCGGCGTTTCGAGGAGTTTTCCCGCAGCCTGCAGATCGCCCCCAACATGCTCACCCGGCGCTTGAATTCGCTGGTCGAGGACGGCTTGCTGGAGCGCCAGGCCTACAGTCAGCGGCCGCTGCGCTACCAATATGTACCGACGGCCCGGGGCGAGGATTTTCGTGTGGTGCTGATGGCGTTCGTCGCTTGGGGCAATCGTCATTACGCGCCGGAAGGGGAAAGCGTGCAGATCGTCGAGCGCGTCAGCGGCCGGCCGGTGCGGCCAATGATGGCCGACCTGGCCGATGGTCGCCCGGTGCCACTGGAAGCGTGCACGGTCCAGGCCGGGCCGGTGGCCAGCGAAGGCATACGTCAGCGGCTGGCGGGGCTGCGGGCGATGGAGGCCGAGGGCGAGGCCTGAGGGGCCGCGGATCGCCGCGGCACCTTGGCTTAACGACAGGCGCCTGTCACTGGTCCTTTTCGCAGTTGACCATCCACGAGGCGCCGAAGCGGTCGACCAGCATGCCGAAGCGCGCCGCCCAGAAGGTGGCCTCCAGCGGCATCTGCACAGTGCCCTGGTCCGCCAGCGCGGCGAACACCCGCTCGGCCTCGGCGATGCTGTCGACATTCAGCGATATCGAGCAGCCGTGGATGCCCGAATAAGGCCGGTCGGGCGTGCTGTCCGAGCCCATGATGGCCTGGTCGCCCACCAGCAGGCGGGTGTGGATGACCAGGTTGTGACACTCGGCGGGAACATGGTCGCGGGCGGGGCTTTCGCCGAAGGTCATCATCACTTCGAGGGTGCCTTGCAGGCACTGGGCGTAGAACTTGAAGGCGGCGGCGCAATCGCCGTTGAAGATCAGGTAGGGATTGATTTTCATGCTGGGACTCCCGGATGGCAGGGGCCGCGGGCGCGCCGGGTGAGCCGGCCCGCTGGCAAACGCTGATGGGTTGAGACCTCCACTAGCAAAGCCTAAACCTGTGTGGCAGTGGGCTTGTTTTTAGACGGTTTTCTCATGGGCCCGTGGCGGGTTATCACCCTTGGTGCCCCCCCTGTCAGGCCCGCCGCCCGGTTGGCGGCGGGCTTTGGCTGGTGGCTACACCAGCCGGGTCTGGGGCATGCCCAGCAGGCCGGTCAGGCGATCCATGATCGCCTGTTGCCGGGCGCGGTCGGCCAGGTAGTCGGCCTCGGCGCTGGCCACATCGGCCGAGCAGTGCGGGCAGGTGGTTTCGTGGGCATGGATGTACTGCCAGCAGCCGCGGCACAGCGCCAGTTGGGTGGGCAGGCGTCCTTCCTCGGGGGATTTCTGCCCCTGGTTGATCCACGCCAGCTTGATCACCTGGCCGCTGTCGCTGACGCTGCTGACCGTCTCGCCGGTGTCGATGCGTTCGGTGATCAGGTCGAAGCGACCGACCGCGAACGACGCCTGGGCAGCGTCCTCGAGTTTGACGATGCGTTCGCGCAGGCCCTTTTTCTGCAGGTCCAGGGCGCGGTAGTGGCAATACGGATTGTTGCCGGGCTTGCCCAGCAGCGAGTGCGAGGTCCAGGTGCAGCCGCCGCGGCACACGTCGTTGTAGTAGCAGGTGCGGCAATAACCCCAGAGGTCGTCGACCGAACGCAGGCGGCCAAAATGCATGCCCTCGCTGTAGTGCCAGATGTCGTGCAGGTTCATGTCGCGCACATTGCCGCCGGAAAACCCCACCGTCGCCAGCGAAGGGCAGCCCTTGACCGTGCCGTCGGCTTCCAGGGCCAGCACCGTTTGCCCGGCGGCGCAGCCGCTCCAGTGCACGCGCTCGTCGCCGAAGCCGCGCCACATATGCTCGTAAGGGCCGTAGTAACCGATGTTGTTGCCCACGTTCATCAGCAGGCCGCGTTCCTGGCCTTCGCGGTAGAGACTCGCGAGCAGCGGCATCACTTCCAGCAGTTGATAGGGTTGCAGCAGCAGTTCCGGGTGGTCCACCGCGTTGCCCATGGCCACCGTCAGCTGGATCTGCCAATGGGTGGCGCCCAGTTCGATGATCTGGTTCATCAGCTCCGGCAAGTCGGGCAGGGTGGCTGCGCCGATCTGCGTGTTGACGCTGACCGCGAGTCCGGCCTGCTTGGCCCGGCGCAGGGTGTCCACGGCCTTGTCGAAGGAGCCCGGGACATTGCGCACGGCGTCGTGCAGGGGCGCCAGGCCGTCCAGCGAAACCCCCACGCCGTTGAGCCCGGCCTCCACCGCGGCCTGCATTTTCGCCGGGGTCAGGTTGCGCCCGCCGGTCTGGATCGCGCAGTAGATGCCGTGGTCGTGGATGGCCTGGATCAGGCGGGTCCAGTCCTTGCGCAAATAGGCTTCGCCGCCGATCAGGGTGACTTCCCGCGTGCCGAGGGCGGCGAGGGCGTCGATCACGTCGAGGCATTCCTGGGTATTCAATTCATTGGGGCGTCGGTGGCCGGCGCGCGAGCCGCAATGCAGGCATTTGAGGTCGCAGGCGAGGGTGATTTCCCAGACCACATGCACCGGTACGTAACGCTTGAGGTCGGTTTCGCTGAGGTAGCGGGCGGGGCGATTGGCTGACATGGACAGTCCTTTGCGCGCACACCGGCGCGCGGCACGAACCTGGCGGATGTCCGCGCCGTCCCTGGCGATGCCGGCCCGGGCGGACAAAGGGTTTGCCAGTGGGGAACCGGGCCTGGCCCTGGGGGAAGGAAGGCCAGGCCCGGACGCCACCTTTCAGCGAGCTTCGAGGCGGGCGATCTCGGCGTTCAGCTGCTGCAGGGCGCTGCGCAGCGCATCGCCGCTGGCCAGTTGCTGCTCGCCCTGGCGGACGACCGCCTTGAGCTGCGCCAGGTCACCGCTGCTTTGCGCCTGCTGCACCGCCACCGCATACAGCGGCACGGGGTGATGAGGCACAGGCTCGGGGTGCGGGATCGACACCTGGCTGACCGCGGCGTGCTGCACGTCCTGCCAGTTGCCCTGGTAGCAGTATTTGTAACTGGCGAAACCGCTGGCCCAGTCGAGCCCGAGAATCCCGTGCAGCTGGAAGGTCGCGGCGATCTGGCTGGTCGGTCCGCTGGGGTTGCCGGTCAGGCTCAGGATGATGTGGCCTTCGGTCGACGGGTGCAGCTGTAACTGGGAGTAGTCGCCCCACACGTCGGCGAAGAAGTTCACCGGCGGGTAGGTGCTCTTGAACACTCGGGCCACGCCGCTGACTTTTTTCTGCACGGTGTTGACCAACAGGTCGAGGATCAGAACCGGGGCACCCAACAGCCCCGTGGTGGCTTGGATGCGGGTATGGAACAGTCCAGTTTGCATGGTGCAACTCCTTGTTCTTGTTCAGGGAAGCCGGATGGGTTGGCGCGCCATGGTCAGCGCCGCTCGAGCCTGCCGATCTCGTCCTTGGCCGCGTCCAGCGCGCTGCGCAGCTGGGGCAATTGCTCCAGTTGCTGCTGGGCCAGGCTGGCCAGGCTCTTCATCTGGGCCAGGTCGCCGCTGGCGATGGCGCCATGGATCGGCGCGGCATACAGCGGGGTGATCGGTGGATAGGGCAGCAGGACCGGGCCGGGCTCCAGCGGTATCGGCAAGGCCGAGAAGGCGTAGGAGGGCACCGACTCGACGAGGTGGGCGGGAACGTTCTCCACCGATACCCAGCGCTGGCCGTTGTAGTACTGGTAGTTGGCGATGCCGTTCTTCCAGTCGTGATCCACCACCAGTTGAATCTTGAAGGTGATGATCGAGTTCGAGCCCGGCCCGCCCTGATTACCCTGGGCGGTGACCAGGATCTTGCTGGTGCTGGGTGGCATGACGGTCAGGTAGGTGTATTGCCCCCACACATCGGACGACAGCTCCAAAGGTGGGTTGACGGCCTGGGTCACCAGCGAGGTGCCACGCACGCTCTGCTCGGGGGTGTAGACCAGCAGGTCGAGGGTGAGGCTCGGCGCGCCGGGGATCGAAGTGCCGATCCGGTAGCTGAGGGGAAACAAGCCAAGATTGGACGAAGTGGAACCGGACATGATTGCCTCCAGTGCATTAGAAAATGGAACGGCCTTAGCGCCGTTCCAGACGGGCGACTTCCTGTGCCAACTGCTCGTAAGCGCTGCTCAGTTCTTTGGATTCTTTCTGGGATGAATCGCGTTGTTTGAGCAGGGACTTCATCTGCGGCAGGTTGCCGAGGGAGATTGCTTCTTGAATCGCCACGCCATAAGGCGTGATGGGGTGGAGCGAGGATGAACTCATGGCGTTGCCTTCCGTGGGAGGTTGTAGAGACTGCGTTATCCGGCAGCTTTTGCAGTTAAGCAGGCCGGGCATGGGGCAAACGCGAGGGTGAACGAATAACTTTGAATAGCCGTTATCGGGAAAAAATATATCCAGGCAGGACAAGGAACTGACGCGGCTCTATAGCGCGTTTGGCAATCAGCGACCCACCGCTTACAAGGAATGAATACAAGCCGGCGCCACCACTTACATGCCCCACCATCCGCCTCACCTTGTAGCCGCTGCCGAAGGCTGCGATCGAGCCGCAGGCTCGCAACGAACGCACGGACGCCGAAGCCCCTGCGGGCCTTATCGCAGCCTGCGGCAGCGGCTACAGGGGCGGTTGTTGTCTGTGGGAGTGCGGTCGGCAGTCGATGGCCGCAGGGCCGGTGATTTGGCGGTGGGGGAGGCGATTGCCGTTGCGCCGCGGTTCAGGCCACGGCGCTCTGCGGCGCGCTGTTCAACAGCCGTTCCAGGGCGCCGCTGAGCAGGTGTTCCAGCAGGGTTTCGCGCTCGTGCTCGGTCAGTGGCTGCTCGTCCAGCCAGCCGGGCGCGCTGTTGAGCAGGCTGGCGATGGCATGCCCGGTGGCCAGCAGCGCCGCGTCGCCGAGCCGTGGCAGCGGGCCGAGGAGCATCAGCAGGCGGTGTTCATATTGCTCGCGCAGTTGGCGCACACGCTGCTGCTGGTCCTGGTTCAGGCAACCGCTGTCGCGCTCCACCAGACGGAAATGCCGAGGCAGTTCCCGGTGCAGTTTCAGGTGAGCGCGGATCAGGGTGCGCAGGCGATCGTCCGGCGCCTTGCGCCGCCGTTCGATGCGCCCCAGGGTGCCGAGCAGTTCGTCGTAGAACTCTTCGATCAGGTCCAGCAGCAGGTGCTGCTTGCTCGGGTAATGGTGATACAGCGAGCCCGGGGTCAGCCCCAGGTGGCTCGCCAGCTCGCGCATGCCGACCTGGCCGAACCCCTTGCTGGCGAACAGCTCCAGGGCCTTGTCGCGGCTTTCGGCGAAACGCGAGCAACGCTCAGCCATAGCGGTGGAAGCCACGTTCGGTCTTGCGCCCCAGGTAACCGGCGGCGACCATTTCCTTGAGCAGCGGCGCGGGCCGGTATTTGCTGTCGTTGAAGCCATCGTAGAGGGCCTCAAGGATCGCCAGCAGGGTGTCCAGGCCGATCAGGTCGGCCAGGGCCAGCGGGCCGATCGGCTGGTTGCAGCCCAGGCGCATGCCGGCGTCGATGTCCTCGGCGCTGGCCAGGCCTTCCTGCAATACCAGGATCGCCTCGTTGATCATCGGCACCAGGATCCGGTTGACCACGAAGCCCGGGCGGTTGCCGGCGGTGATCGCGACCTTGCCCAGGCGGGTGGCCATGTCCAGGGCCAGGGTGTGGGTCGCGTCGCTGGTCTGCAGGCCGCGGATCACTTCGATCAGCCCCATCACCGGCACCGGGTTGAAGAAGTGCAGGCCGATGAAGCGCTCGGGCGTGCTGACGCTGGCGGCGAGCTGGGTGATCGACAGCGACGAGGTGTTGGAGGCGATGACACAGGTGCTGGCAACCTGGGCGGCGATCTGTTGCAGCACCCGCCGTTTCAGCTCGAGGTTTTCCGTGGCCGCTTCGATCACCAGTTGCGCGTCGACCAGGCTGGCATAGTCGGTGCTGGTGCGGATGCGCCCCAGCGTCGCCTGTTTCTGCGCTTCGTCCAGGCTGCCCTTGGCGATCAGCCGGTCGAGGTTCTTGCTCACCGTGGCCAGGGCCTTTTGCAGGGCGCTGTCGCTGATGTCCAGCAAGGTCACTTCGAACCCGGCCTGGGCACAGACCTGAGCGATACCGTTACCCATGGTGCCGGCGCCGATCACACCGATATTCTGCAGATTCATCTTGGCTTCTCTTTCTTCGTCCGGACGTGTCGCAGCGCAGCGCGAGCGCGTCTTGCAATGCAACCTTCGAGGCGCGAGTCTAGTGCCCGCGCCGACCCCGGCCTATGCCAAAAGCGCTCAGCCGCGCTGGCGTTTTTTGCCATGTCCACAGCCACAGAGAGCAGTCATTCCATGCGGGAAAAGGATTCGGTCGCGGTCTACTTCGTGCAGGTCATGGTCCACGCCTTGCGTGAGCGGCCCGAGCGCCTGGCCGCGGTGCTGGCCGAAGCGGGCATCGATCCGGCCTTGCTCGGCCAGCCCGAGGCGCGGGTGCCGGCCAGCGCGTTCGCGGCCCTGTGGCTGATCCAGATCCGCGAGCTGGGCGACGAGTTTTTCCAGCTCGATTCCCACGGCCTGCCGCCGGGGGCGTTCGCCCTGATCTGCCGCGGGCTGATCCAGGAGCCGACCCTGGAAAAGGCCCTGCGCCAGTGCCTGGCCAACTTCGGCCTGTTCCTGCGCGACTTCCGTGGCAGCCTCAGCGTGCGTGGCAAACGCGCGGTGCTGAGCCTCGACAGCCAGCCTTGCGATGACGCCACCGGGCGTTTTGGCGAAGAGACCTTCCTGGTGCTGATGATCAGCCTGCTGTGCTGGCTCGGCGGGCGGCGCATTCCCATCGACCGCGCCGACTTTCGTTATCCGCGCCTGTCCCTGAGCGACGATGCCTTGCTCTGGGGGCCGAACCTGACCTTCGGCGCCGAGCGTACCGAAATCGAATTCGCCAGCCGCTTCCTGCGCCTGCCGGTGGTCCAGGACCTGGCCTCGCTCAAGGTCTTTCTGCGCAGCGCGCCGCAGTGGCTGGTGATCCGTTTTCGCAACCAGCACGGCCTGGCGACCCAGGTCTATCAACGCCTGCGCCGCAGTCATTACAGCCAGTGGCCGACCCTGGAAGCCTTTGCCGGCGAGGTGCAGGTCAGCCCCAGCACCCTACGTCGGCGCCTGGAGCGCGAGGGTGTGTCGTACCAGGAGATCAAGGACGAAGTGCGCCGCGGCATGGCCGTCGAACTGCTGCGCCAGAGCCGCGCGAGCATCGGCGAAATCGCCGAGCGCACCGGCTTCCAGGAGCCCAGCGCCTTCCACCGCGCGTTCAAGAAATGGACCGGCGAAAGCCCCGGACGCTACCGCGCGCGCTACCAGCCCCCCGACCCCATAGCCGCTGCCGCGCGCCCGACTGTGTAGCCGCTGCCGCAGGCTGCGCACGGCCGCGTAGCGGACGCCAAGCCAGGCAGCGCGGTGCATCAGGTCAACCATGGATGCGGGTTTTACGTCTCCTGCGCAGCCTGCGGCAGCGGCTACGGACTCTGCATCGCCGACCCCGCTCAGGCCGGGCTGCGTCCGGGCATCTGGATGCCGTGCTGCTGCACCCGGCGGTACAGGGTCGCGCGGGAAATACCCAGGGCCCTGGCCGCGGCCACCGGCTTCCAGCGATGGCGCACCAGGGCGTCCAGCAACGCCTGGCGCTCGGGACTGCCGCCGGTTTCCTGGGCGGGCAGGGCGCCCGCGGGCTCGACCCCGCGCACCTGTTCCGGCAGGTCATGCAGCTGGATCAACGGCCCCTCGCACACCGCGCAGGCATAGCGCAGTACATGTCGCAATTGCCGCACATTGCCCGGCCAGCGATAACCCAGCAGGCATTCCAGGGCCGCGTTGCCCAGTTGCACCGGCGCCCCGCAGCGCTTGGATTCCTCCTCGACAATCCGCGTGATCAGCGCCAGCCGGTCGCTGCGTTCGCGCAGCGGCGGCAACTGAAAGCGCGCGCCGCCCAGGCGGAAATACAGGTCCTCGCGAAAGCGCCCCTCGGCCACCAGGCTTTCCAGGTCGCGGTGGGTGGCGCAGATCACCTGGATATCCACCGACCGGCGCTGAGACGCCCCCAGCGGCGCCACTTCGCCCTCGGCCAACACCCGCAGCAAGCGGGTCTGCAAGGCCAGGGGCATGTCGCCGATTTCGTCGAGAAACAGGGTGCCGCCATCGGCCTGTTGCAACAGGCCCTGCATGCCCTTGCCGGAGGCTCCGGTAAAGGCTCCGGCGACATAGCCGAACAGCTCGCTCTCGATCAGGCTTTCCGGGATCGCCGCGCAGTTCACCGCCACGAACGGCCGCTCGCGGCGCTGGCTGGCCTGGTGCAGCTGGCGGGCGAAGACTTCCTTGCCGGAACCAGTCTCGCCCTGGATCAGCACCGGCAGATGCCGGTCCTTGACCCGCACCGCCAGGCGCAGGCTCTGCTCCACCCGCGGGTCCAGTGGCTCGCCGGCCAGGCTCAGGCGCGGGCGGCTCAGAGGCCGGCGTGGCGCCCGCAGCCGTCCATGCAGTTCCGCGGACAGCGGGCACAGCGCTTCATCCCGGGCGCGATGCAGCAATTGCGGATCGAACACCTGGGCGATGTGCTGGGGCAGCTGGCCATAACGTTGCAGCAGGTAGGCGCGCGCCGCCGGGTTCAGCGCGCGCAGGCAGCCGTCATCGTCCCAGGCCAATAGATAATCGGGCTGGCTGTCGACATAACCCGGGCTGGCGTGGGCCCGCAGCACCCAATAACCCTGGGCGCTGCTCATGAAGAACGCCTGTTCGATCTCCCGGGCGCTCTGCACCACCATCTGCCGGATCAGGTGCTGGGAACGACGCTCGTCCGGGGAGCGCACCGCCGAAACATCCAGCACCCCCAGCAGTTCGCCCTGGGGGTCGAACACCGGCGCGGCGGAGCAGGTCAGGCCGATAAAGGCCGCGCGAAAGTGGTCGCGCTTGTGCACCGTGATCGGCGCGCGGGCGGTGAGCACCGCCGCCACGCCGCAGGTGCCTTCCTCGCCCTCCGACCAGCAGGTGCCCAGGTACAGGCCGGCCTTGCGGCAGTCGTTGCGAATGGTCGATTCCACCCGGTAGTCGATGGTCCGGCCCTGGGCGTCGGTGAGCAGCACGCAGTAGTCGGCGTCGCGCACCCGGCCATGGAGGCGGGCGACTTCTTCGCTGGCAATGCGCAGGAACAGCTCGGAGCGCTCGCGGCATTCCTTGAGCACATCCTGGGACAGGATGCGTGGTCCCTGCAGCGAACCGGGGTCCAGGTGGTGCTGCTCCAGGGAGCGGCGCCAGGAGTCGAGGATCAGGCTCGGGACCGGCGCCTGGGGCAGGTGCGCGGCGTTTTTCAGAACCCGGCTGACGCAGTCCACGTGGGCTCTTGAGTGTGCGGAAAGCATGAAGGCCTCCGGTTGCAGCTTCTTATCGTTGTGGGCGCAATTAAGCGCCGATCCGCCCGCCTCGACAAGCGCCGGCTGCCCCGGCAGCGACGGTGAGACGCAACGTCTCAAGGTCTCGCCGAAGCCCCGTGCAACCTGACATGCGACGTCTCATCGGTGGGGCTGGCCAAGGCCTCGCCAGCGTCAAGGCAAGCGCTCTGGATCGGCCTTTTCCGGGTTTTCCAGGGCAATTGGCACCGGCCTTGCTCTATCCCTGGATAACCAGCCCCGACTGGCTCATCGAAGAATAACAACGAGGTGCCCCATGTCTTGTCCTGCCTGTGATCCGCCCGCGGTGGGCTTATGAGTCGCCGTCCCCTGAGCGTGGGCATCATCGCCAACCCGGCCTCGGGGCGCGATGTGCGCCGCCTCACCGCCAACGCCGGGCTGTTTTCCAGCACCGACAAGGTCTCGGTGATCCAGCGCCTGCTGGCGGCCTTCGGCGCCACCGGCATCGAGCAGGTATTGATGCCTACCGACATGACCGGGATCGCCGCCGCGGTGCAGAAGAACAGCCGCAGCCGCCAGGCCCGGGACAACCACTGGCCGGCCCTGGAATTCCTTGACCTGACCCTGCGCCAGAGCGTCGAGGACACCCGCCGGGCGGCGCGCTGGATGGCCGAGCGCGAGGTGGCGCTGATCGCCGTGCTCGGCGGCGACGGCACCCACAAGGCGGTGGCCGCCGAGGTCGGCGATATCCCCTTGCTGACCCTGTCCACCGGCACCAACAACGCTTTCCCGGAACTGCGCGAAGCCACCAGCGCCGGGCTGGCCGGCGGCCTCTACGCCAGCGGCCGGGTGCCCGGCGCAATCGCCCTGCGGCGCAACAAACGCCTGCTGGTGCGCGAGCCGTCCCGGGGCCTCTGCGAAGTGGCCCTGGTGGACGTGGCGGTGTCGCCCCTGGCCTTTGTCGGCGCCCGCGCCATCAGCCGCGCCAGCGACCTGGCCGAGGTTTTCGTGACCTTCGCCGAGCCCCAGTCCATCGGCATTTCCGCGCTCTGCGGGCTGTGGTTGCCGGTCACCCGTCAGGAGCCCCACGGCGCCTGGATGCGCCTCGATCCTCAATCCCCCGAAGCGCTGCTGGTACCCCTGGCCCCGGGCCTGTTGCAGGGCTGCGGCGTGCGGGACGCCGGCTACCTGCTGCCCGATGTGCCCCAGCCGCTGTGCCTGAGCGCCGGCACCCTGGCCCTGGATGGCGAGCGCGAGATCGAATTCAACGCCCACGACCGGCCCACGGTCACCCTCGATGGCGGCGGCCCGCTGAGCATCGACGTCAACGCGGTGCTGGACCACGCGGCGCGCCAGCGCCTGCTGGCCATCGACCGCCAGCACCGGCAACACCCCGTGAACTTTCAGTCCGAAGACACCCTGGAGAATAAAAATGTCGACACCTTTGACCACTGAGCAGTTGCTGCATGCCTACCGGGTGATGCGCACCATCCGCGCATTCGAAGAACGCCTGCACGTGGAATTCGCCACCGGCGAGATCCCCGGTTTCGTCCACCTCTACGCCGGCGAAGAGGCCTCGGCCGCCGGGGTCATGGCCCACCTGCGGGACGATGACTGCATCGCCTCCAACCACCGTGGCCACGGCCATTGCATCGCCAAGGGCGTGGACGTGTACGGGATGATGGCCGAGATCTACGGCAAGAAGACCGGGGTCTGCCAGGGCAAGGGCGGCTCCATGCACATCGCCGATTTCGAAAAGGGCATGCTCGGCGCCAACGGCATCGTCGGCGCCGGCGCGCCGCTGGTGGTGGGCGCGGCCCTGGCGGCGCGGCTGCAGGGCACCGACGGCGTGTCGGTGGTGTTCTTCGGCGACGGCGGCTCCAACGAAGGCGCGGTGTTCGAGGCCATGAACATGGCCTCGGTGTGGAACCTGCCGTGCCTGTTCGTCGCCGAGAACAACGGCTACGCCGAGGCCACCGCGTCCAACTGGTCGGTGGCCTGCGATCACATCGCCGATCGCGCCGCCGGCTTCGGCATGCCCGGGGTGACGGTGGACGGCTTCGACTTCTTCGCCGTGCACGAGGCCGCCGGCGCCGCCGTGGAGCGGGCCCGGGCCGGCGAGGGCCCTTCGCTGATCGAGGTCAAGCTGACCCGTTACTACGGCCACTTCGAAGGCGACGCACAGACCTACCGCGCCCCCGACGAGGTCAAGCATTACCGCGAGCACAACGACTGCCTGATGCAGTTTCGCGAGCGCACCACGCGCTCGGGCCTGGTCCAGGCCAGCCAACTGGAGCAGATCGACCAGCAAGTGGACGCGCTGATCGAGGATGCGGTGCGCAAGGCCAAGTCCGACCCCAAGCCGACCCCGGCCGATCTGCTCAGCGACGTCTACGTCGCCTATCCCTAATGCCTCTATAACAAGAAGAGATCACCCATCATGGCGAGAAAAATCAGTTACCAGCAGGCCATCAACGAAGCCCTGGCCCAGGAAATGCGTCGCGACCCCAGCGTGTTCATCATGGGTGAAGACGTGGCCGGCGGTGCCGGTGCCCCCGGCGACAACGACGCCTGGGGCGGCGTGCTGGGCGTGACCAAGGGCCTCTACCACCAATTCCCCGGGCGAGTGCTGGACACCCCGCTGTCGGAAATCGGTTATGTCGGCGCCGCCGTGGGCGCGGCCACCCGGGGCGTGCGCCCGGTGTGCGAACTGATGTTCGTCGACTTCGCCGGCTGCTGCCTGGACCAGATCCTCAATCAGGCGGCCAAGTTCCGCTACATGTTCGGCGGCAAGGCGCAGACCCCGCTGGTGATCCGCACCATGGTCGGCGCCGGCCTGCGCGCCGCGGCCCAGCATTCGCAGATGCTCACCTCGCTGTGGACCCACATCCCCGGGCTCAAGGTGGTGTGCCCGTCGTCGCCCTATGACGCCAAGGGCCTGCTGATCCAGGCCATCCGCGACAACGACCCGGTGATCTTCTGCGAGCACAAGCTGCTCTACAGCCTGCAGGGCGAAGTGCCGGAGGAGTCCTATGCGATTCCGTTCGGCGAGGCCAACTTCCTGCGCGATGGCAAGGACGTGACCCTGGTGTCCTACGGGCGCACGGTGAATACCGCGCTGGACGCGGCGCGCAGCCTGGCCGGGCGCGGCATCGATTGCGAGGTCATCGACCTGCGCACCACCAGCCCGCTGGATGAAGACAGCATCCTGGAAAGCGTGGAGAAGACCGGGCGTCTGGTCGTGATCGACGAAGCCAACCCGCGCTGCTCCATGGCCACCGACGTCTCGGCGCTGGTGGCGCAAAAAGCCTTCGCCGCGCTCAAGGCGCCGATTGAAATGGTCACCGCGCCGCACACCCCGGTGCCGTTCTCCGATGCCCTGGAAGACCTGTACATCCCCGACGCGGCAAAGATCGAACAGGCCGTGCTGAACCTGATCGAGTGGAGCCGCCGATGAGCCAGATCCATACCCTGACCATGCCCAAGTGGGGCCTGTCGATGACCGAGGGCCGGGTCGATGCCTGGCTCAAGGAAGAGGGGCAGAGCATCAGCAAGGGCGACGAAGTGCTGGACGTGGAGACCGACAAGATTTCCAGCAGCGTCGAGGCGCCATTCTCCGGGGTGCTGCGCCGGCAGGTCGCCCGCCAGGACGAGACCCTGGCGGTGGGCGCCTTGCTCGGCATCGTGGTCGAGGGCGAGGCCAGCGACGCCGAGATCGACGCGGTGATCGAGCAGTTCCAGGCGGCTTTCGTGCCCGGCGATGCCGCCGACGAAGACAGCGGCCCGGCGCCGCAGAAGGTCGAGCTGGAGGGCCGGCTGATCCGCTACTTCGAGCGCGGCGCAGGCGGCACGCCGCTGGTGCTGGTGCACGGTTTCGGCGGTGACCTGAACAACTGGCTGTTCAACCACGAAGCCCTGGCCGCCGGGCGCCGGGTCGTCGCCCTCGACCTGCCGGGCCACGGCGAGTCGGCCAAGGCCCTGCAACGGGGCGACCTGGACGAACTGAGCGACGTGCTGCTGGCCTTGCTCGATCACCTGGAGATTCCCGTGGCCCATCTGGTGGGGCATTCCATGGGCGGCGCGGTGGCCTTGAACACCGCGCGCCTGGCGCCGCAGCGGGTGCGCTCGCTGAGCTTGATCGGCAGCGCCGGGCTGGGGGCCGAAATCAACGGCGATTACCTGCGCGGTTTTGTCGAGGCCGGCAACCGCAATGCCCTCAAGCCGCAGCTGGTGCAGCTGTTCTCCAACGCCGAACTGGTGAACCGGCAGATGCTCGACGACATGCTCAAGTTCAAGCGCCTGGAAGGGGTGGACGCGGCCCTCGGGCAACTGGCCGGCCAGCTGTTTGCCGAGGGCCGCCAGCAGGCCGACCTGCGCCCCGTGGTGCAGGACGGCGGGCAGCCGGTGCTGGTGATCTGGGGCAGCGACGACCGGATCATTCCTGTGAGCCACAGCGCCGGGCTCAAGGCGCAGATCGAGGTGCTGCCGGGGCAGGGGCACATGGTGCAGATGGAAGCGGCGGAGCAGGTCAATCGCCTGATCCTCGACTTTATCCAGCAGCACTGAAGTTTTCTGCGGCGGCCAAGGGGCCGTCGCAGCCCGACAAAAACAAGGAGAAGCCAAGATGAGTGTTTCCCTCAAAGCCGTCCCCAGCATGCGCGCCGCGGTCTGGCATGGCCGTCACGATATCCGCGTCGAAGACGTGCCGCTGCCCGAGGCGCCGCCCGCCGGCTGGGTGCAGATCCGTGTCGACTGGTGCGGCATCTGCGGGTCCGACCTGCACGAATACGTGGCCGGGCCGGTGTTCATTCCGGTGGAAGCGCCGCACCCGCTGACCGGGATCAAGGGCCAGTGCATCCTCGGCCACGAGTTCTGCGGCGAGATCGTCGCCCTCGGTGCCGGGGTCCAGGGGTTCAGCGTTGGCCAGGCGGTGGCCGCCGACGCCTGCCAGCATTGCGGCACCTGTTATTACTGCACCCACGGCCTGTACAACATCTGCGAGAACCTGGCCTTTACCGGGCTGATGAACAACGGCGCCTTCGCCGAGCGGGTGAACGTGCCGGCCAACCTGCTGTACGCCTTGCCGGCCCATTTTCCGGCCGAGGCCGGGGCGCTGATCGAGCCGTTGGCGGTGGGCATGCACGCGGTGAAAAAGGCCGGCAGCCTGCTGGGCCAGAACGTGGTGGTGGTCGGCGCCGGCACCATCGGCCTGTGCACCATCATGTGCGCCAAGGCTGCCGGTGCGGCCCAGGTGATCGCCCTGGAAATGTCCGGCGCGCGCAAGGCCAAGGCCCTGGAAGTCGGCGCCAGCCATGTGCTCGATCCCAAGGCGTGCGATGCCCTGGCCGAGGTCAAGCGCCTGACCGGCGGGCTGGGGGCGGATGTCAGTTTCGAATGCATCGGCAACAAGCACACCGCCAAGCTGGCCATCGACCTGATCCGCAAGGCTGGCAAATGCGTGCTGGTGGGCATCTTCGAGGAGCCCAGCGAGTTCAACTTCTTCGAGCTGGTGGCCACCGAGAAGCAGGTGCTGGGGGCGCTGGCCTACAACGGCGAATTCGCCGACGTGATCGCCTTTATCGCCGACGGCCGCCTGGACATTGCGCCGCTGGTGACCGGGCGTATCCAGCTGGAACAGATCGTTGGCCAGGGCTTCGAGGAGCTGGTCAATAACAAGGAACACAACGTCAAGATCATCGTTTCACCCGGACCGTTGCAAGGCGCCTGAGCAGGGCGATTTGGCGATGGCCGGCAGCGGCCATCGCCTTTTTTATCGAGATCGGTTGATCCCCGCTGTCATTGCGGCAACGGCTTCATCCAGCTATTTCACATCGCGCCCAGCAGTCCCAAGACCTGCAACTGGCGACGGGTTTCAGCCGCCGACTGGTGGTGAATCGCATTCCAGCCCAGGGCCTTGGCGGCGACGATATTCGGCGCGTGGTCGTCGATGAACACCAACTCCTGCGGCGCCACGTCCGGTAGGTGCGCGCGAATGCGCTGCAGCGTGGTGTGGTAGATCTCGGCGTCAGGCTTGATCTGCCGCTCTTGCCCGGACACCACGATGTCGCGAAAACGCTGGAGGAACGGATAGTTGTCCCAGGCGTAGGGGAAGGTTTCCTGGGACCAGTTGGTCAGCCCGAACAGCGGCATCTGCGCCTGGTGCAACTCTTCCAGCAAGGCCACGCCGTCATCCAGCTGGCCGCGGAGCATTTCCGGCCAGCGCCCGTAATAGGCCTCGATCAGCGGCGCATGCTCCGGGTGTTCGGCCACCAGGCTGCGGGTCGCTTCGGCCAGCGTTCGCCCGGCGTCCTGCTGGGTGTTCCAGGCCTGGGTGCAAATGGTCTCGAGGAACCATTGGCGGCGGGCATCGTCGGGGATCAGTTGGCGGTACAGGTGGTGCGGGCTCCAGTCGAACAGCACGCCACCAAAATCGAAAACCACAGCACGAATTGTCATCGGCACGTCCTTTTGAGCGGTTGTGGGTCAGGGCGACATCCTGCGACGGTAGGCGATGCAATGCAATTTGCTGGGGGATCGACAGCTGTACGTTGTGGGCTTTTGTAGGAGCGAAGCTTGCTCGCGATAGCGTCGGCCCTGGCACCGCTTTTTTGAACGGTGTACATATCCATTCCTGCGGTAACGGCCACTTAGGGTTCCGCCCTTACGGCGGGTCACTTTGGAAAGGCCCCAAAGTAACCAAAGGGCCTTGCCCCACCACTCGTTGCCTCGCCTAGGCTCGGCATACCCTCACTCCGGCATTGATCCGTGGGCCGCCGCAAGGGGCCATCCCTGGCCCCGTGCGGCTAACCCGGCGTCCTGCCGGGTTACCCACGGCTCAATGCCTGCGTTCGGCCATCGTGGTTAACGGGGCCTTCAGATCAAAAGCCAAAGCAAAAGCCAGACGGCGGCCTACCGGCCGACCTGAGGCTGAACGCAATTCCTGTAGCCGCTGCCGAGCTTGCGAGGCTGCGACCGGGTGCAAAGCGCCCGCCAAACCTGACAACGCGGTGCAACAGATAAATCCGCGAAGCAGGATGTGCGTCTGCTACGCAGCCGATCGCAGCCTTCGGCAGCGGCTACAAACAGCCCCCCAGGCCCAATAGCGCTCAGGAATGTCTACTAACGGCCTATGCAGTTATTCAAATCGGGTGTGCAGAATGGACAAAATGACGTCACGTTCTCTCGCCGGGCCTGACCAGATAGCGATCGGAGAGATTGGAGCTGAAAGGACTAGCTCGTGCCAACGTGATAGGGACTTACCCATACATGTACAAAAGGTCGTCGATCAGCTCAAGCTCTTGTTGCGTGTACTGCATCTTGTTGTATTGCTGAATGTCCTCGAGCACACCTCTAATCGGGACTTGCCGTGATGGATCCTGGATGATTTCGATCAGACGGTCATAATCGGGATCTCTTCCCTTGAGGTATTTTTCGATCAGCTCTTTGAGTGATACACGGGCCTGCAGATCGGTTAGCACTGTTACTTCTCCGACAAAATAGTGACGTCATCCACTTTTATGACAGTGGTACTGCCCGGTTTCGGGATGAGTTGTGCGCGCCACTCGTTCCGTATTCTGGGTTCAGAAGCGGTCTCTCGCTGGCCAACTTAGCCCAGACCTTACGTATACAGTAATATCACCCCACACCGCCCCAGCCATGGAGTCGGGCTGATAGTCACGAAGGGATTAAATGAGTTTAGCGCTTGAAATTGAAAGAGTTTTTGAGGGCAAAGCTTTTGTTAGACCTCTTTTCTATTCGTATCCAGGAGGGTTGCGCTTTGAACTCTCTGAAGGCAGCGGGGTGATAGAGCAGTTCCTTTCGGCACTGCGAAAATCAACGCAGATTTGCAGCGATATCTTTGTTGGTGAAACGACGCTTGTCGCTTGCCTACGCATTCACTCCGGAAGCAATCCATTTGCTCATCGTGCCGCGATTCACGCTCTTCGATCTGCCGGCATTGATATACCCGTTGAACGGTCAGTTTGGAGCGAGGAAATAGATCCAGGTGAGTGGTACTGCGAAAATGAGTCGGAGCATTGGGTCAACGTGGCATTTGAAGCGCCTATAACCCTGCTCCAAGCATTTCTTTGGTGTGCATTGGCTAAAGACTTCTCCGTGATACAGCCAAAACCCAGATGTAATTTCTATCTGTTCAATTTGAAAAAGCACGTCATGGTTTTCCCATATGACGATAGGGGGATGGATGTGGTTGGCCCCAATACAGCTCTGCTCTTACAGTTGTACCGCCACTATCATGCACACCTGTTGGACTATGACCGTCCGGTAATGGACATCACATTCGCAAAGCATGTGATCTAGCGTCTATTTTGGATTGAACCTAGCACAGAGATTGATCGTCTTCTTTGAGTCGGAAGTGGCGCTGCCGCCTGTGATCGCTGCCGCATATGAATCATTGATGGGTTTAACAATCTCTCCGATGGGGCACGAAGATCAAAAGCAAAAGCGACGCGATCTACCGGGCTGTATTTAGAAGTACATTTCACATCCGTAGCCGCTGTTGCAGGCTGCGCCGAACGCGAAGTGTACGCAAAACCAGGCGGCGCGGTATGTCAGGCAAAGCACGGAAGACGCTCTTGCGTCTGCATCTTCCAAGTCCCGCCCATCAATCAACGATCACCCGCTCGTTCGGGTCATCGCTCAGGCACACGCTCAGCTGTTGCCCGGCCTTGTTGAACGCACAGGTGGGCAAGGGCTGCTTGATGAAACTCAGCGCCGGGAGGATGAACACGCCGGCCAGGATCAGCGCGCCCACGATTCGGGGCAACAGTACATCCGCGCTGGTGGCGGCTGGCCGGGGCTTGAGGCGTCCGCGTCGATACCAGTACAGCCCGCTGAAGACCAGGCCGCAGCCGATCGCCATCGCGTAATCCAGCTCCCAGGACTGCGGGCTGAAGATCAGGTTGCCGTCGGCATCGTCCGGGTAATTGATCCGCCACCAGGCGCCCAGCAGCAGCGGCACCAGCCCGGCGACGATCCAGGCCAGGCGGGCGCCGGGCATGCGGGTGAGCAGGGCCAGGGTCAGACCGAGGAGGCAGGCAAGCCACAGGCCGAGGTACAGCTGGAAACCCATGGCCCCGCCAAACAGCGTGCCGCTGACGTCCCGCGGGACGATCAGTTGCAGGTCGGCGATCACCATCACCGCCAGCGGGGCGGCCACGGCGATGCCGCTCAGGAGCGCGTTGATCCACGAGCACAGGATGAACAGGCGACGGATAAGCAGGTTCGACAAAGAGGGGGCAGGCGCCAACACGTTTCTTCCTTGGGCAGTGTGCGGGGCGCGCAGTATGCAAGGCCGCCGGCGGTTTTGCATCAGTCGTCGAAGCCGTATCGGCAAGCCGCCATGGGCGGGGCGCGTGGCCATTGGCGGGCTGGCGTAGGTGCCTTGATGGCGTTTTTTGGCGAGCCTGCACGCTGCCTACCAGGGCTTCGGCGGGGTTGGCCGGCGATGCACGGTTGGCCCGGCCACCGCACTTTTTGCGTTTTTGCGGTTCTATTCAGGGCCAGGCCGCGCCGACTCCCCGCGCGGCCAGAGTCCAGAATGGTGCCGATGGTTTATCCGCTTTCTCTTTACCTGCGTGTGTTGTTCCCGCCTGTGTTGCGCCAGCCGCTGTGGCTGGTGGGTGCCTTAATGCTCTGTGCCACGGGTTGCAGCCAGCAGCAGGGGCGCGACATGGTCCACCAGTTCAGCAATGGCAAACCCCAGGAGTTCTTCCAGACCAGCGTCGACCGTATGGCCACCCTGAGCATGCGCGACAACCTGCAAAGCCTTTACCTGCTGATGAACAAGCTCTATCTGCGCAACCCCAACCAGTGGCGCGAGTGGGGCTACACCGACGCTACCAGCGCCGCGCGGGATATCCGTCAGGCCATCGAGCAGCAGAAGGCCTTGCCGGCCCTGGGTAACCGTCGTGACCTGGCAGCCTTGAGTTATGCCCTGAGCCCTGAGTTTCGTGGCGACCGGGTCGGCGCTTTCATCTATGCCATTGGCAGCATGCTGGTGACTGCCCATGGCGGGCGCACCGAGTTTTTTATGACCGACACTATCGATCCGCAGTTTGTCAGCAATGCGGCGCGCAATATTGAAAAGGCTACCTGGATGCTCAGTCAGCGGCAGGGGGCCAATGGGGAGTTGTTGCTGTTTTCCAATGAGATTTCGGAGGAGGGCAGCAATCTGAGTTTTGCTGTGGAGTTTGGGAAGATTGTGGCGCGGTTGGATTTGTTGACGCAGATGTTGGATGAGCGTTATCGGCGGATTGGGTTGAATTATGCGCAGAGTTTGCTGCTGATGAATTTTTTGCCGGTGCAGTGAGAAGGTTGTAGGTCGCGATTGTCTTGGGGGCATATCCGTTGCTGCGGTAACGGCGGCTGGCGGTGATGTTGTGGGCTTTTCTGTAGGAGCAGCCGGTCGACGCTCGATTGCTCGCGATGGCGGTGGTGGTCCCGCTGGTGATGTTGGACGGGGTACATATCCATTCCTGCGGTCACGGCTACTTACGGTTTCGCCCTTACGGCGAGTCCCTTTTTACAAACGCCTAAAAAGGAACCAAAAACGCTTTGCCCCACCACTCGGTCCCTCGCCTAGGCTCGGCATGCCCGAACGAAGGCATTGATCCGTGGGCCGCCGCCACAGGCCATCCATGGCCTGGGGCGGCTAACCCGGCATCCCTGCCGGGTTACCCACGGCTCAATGCCTGCGTTCGGCCATCGTGGTTAACGGGGCCTTCGGATCAAAAGCCAAAGCAAGAGCAAGACGGCGGCCTGCCGGCCGGCCTTGATGGAGTTGTGTAGGGAGCTTTTCGGTCTTTACCGCCCCAGCTTTTCCATCGCGGCATCCGCCAGGAAAGACGACCGGCTCTTGATGTTGTGCTCGCGCACAAAGCGGTCGATGCGTTGAATCACGTAACCCGGCAGGGTCACATTGACCTTTTCGGTTTTGCCCAGGTAAGGCGTGATATCGATATCCAGCATGCCCCAGCCCATCCCTTCGAAGTCGGGGTTGGCGCGGTGTGTGCCGGTGGGCGAGGGCAGGGGGATGGCTTGCCCCTCACGGGCCAGTTCTTCGAGCATGACGTGGGCGATTTCGATGGCGGCGCTATACGCGGCCTCGAAGGTGTCGCCGGCGGTGACCGCGCCAGGAATGTCGGGAATCTGGATGCCGGTAGCCGTGTGCTCGTCGCCCCACTCGATGCAGATGGGATATTGCACGGGGATCTCCTCATAAGGTACGAAGGCTGAGTCGGCGGCTTGGGGTTGACGCTCCCTGTAGCCGCTGCCGAAGAATGAGGCTGCGATCGGGTTGGGCGGCATTCCGACGAAGCGCCCGCCAAACCGGGCGACGCGGTGCAACAGATAAATCCGGGAGGCCGGATATGCGTCTGCTACGCAGTCGATCGCAGCCTTCGGCAGCGGCTACAAACAGCCTCCCAGGCTCAATAGCGCTCAGGGCTCCTGCGCCGTGCGCCACTGAATCACCTCCAACACCGCACACCCTTCCCGGGTCAGCAGATGCACCCCTCGTGTCACCCGCGCCAGGTCGCAGTCGGAAATGTCTTTCAGGTTAAGCGTGGATAGGCTGTCCATCAGGTCGCGCACCACGGTGAAACGATGGGCTGCGCAAGCCGCCAGATCGCTCAAGGGCGCGTTGCTATCGAGGTAGAAAACGGGAGCGTCGGCGTCGTGGGTATCGACGGGGGTGAAGCGGGAAATCGATTGATCGTCCATGGTCGTTACTCGTTGTAGAGCTTCCACCATTTGCGGCCAAGCAAATCGAGGGTGGCAGCTGTGTGAGGGTTGGCCGACCGGTTTACAACGACACCGGCACACCCGAAGGTGTCCCGCACACAGCCGCCATAACACAGAATCGCAGGCACAAAAAAAGCGTCTGCAATGGTGTTTGGACGCTGAGGCGTCGTTGTAATTCGACCGGCCAAGGTCGTTCGCGGATTTTGCCGCGAGGGCGAACTATAGGGGCCGCGCTTGAGCGGCGCAACCGCGTATTGGTGGGGATGTTTGAGGGGGTGTGTCGGAGCGTTGGAGGCGACGGCGGTGGGGCGTAATTACATTGACTTGACGCCCTAATGTCCGTTCATAACCGAATCTCAAAGCCTGCAAGCAATTTCCTTCCACATGTAGTCGTAGTTGTACTTCAGCCATAGAGCCAGCACCTTATCAAACTGCCTGCGTAACCAATTACGCTTCCGCGCCTCCAGCCTTTCCTCGATCCTGGCTCTGAGCCAGTCGGGGTCAAAGCCTGTCCAAACAGAGGGCAAGACTGCTGCAAGGTTGGAGAAGCACACGGGCGCCACTTCTGAATAAAAGATTTCGTAGAGTACGTCAGGATCGACGCCTTTGACCTGTCGCGCGATGTAGTCGTAATCGGTCGGAAAATAGTTGAATGGCTCAGACAGTGCAGTTCTGACTTCTGTCAGTTGTGGCTCGGTCAGAAAATGTCCCAATGCGAAAACTCCTCCAGTTCCTCATCAAGCGAGTCCGCGACCGCTTCACCCGCGACGCCGCCTGCGACCGACCCGACCAAGATAATCAGCATTTTTTGGGTTTAGCCATGATGGCCTGCTGTCAAAACTCGTGAGCGTCACAACCTATCCCGAATGCCACGCCCAATTAGTAACCCTCGCATAGGATGTTAGAGACAGAAACGCACAAAATGCTTCGCTTTTTAAAAGCTATGAGTCCGCTTTCGGCCAATAGCGGTCGTTAGCGCTTCGTAAAGCTAAGTAGCTATGCCTAATAATTTTTACCAAAATGGGGTAGTAATATATCACGACATGCCTTGGCGTCGGAGTTGTGGGGTTCCGCTTGCAACCAAAAATTAACTTTTCCTAAAATAGAATCCAGGTAAAACGGGTCTTTGATTTTTTCTTGTGATACATGAGAGAGGAAGCCATATCGATCGATATAGTGCACCGCCTGCTTTATGGAACGCCGGAGCTCTCTAGTTATTCTAAGTGCGTCATCAGCAACTGAAAGTCCTGTGACAATTTTTTTATTTTTGTTGATCATTAATCTAGTTTTTGTAGTGTTCACTACAAGCCCGTAATCATTCACTATGGATTCTATAAGTGCGGGTATTTTGTTCGAGATGTAGTCGCCTGAAAAGGTCATATCATCAGCGTAACGGGTGTATTTCAAGTTGTTCTTAGATGCTAATCTGGTCAGCCGCTCGTCCAAACCATGCAGCAAAATATTCGTGAGATAGGGACTTGTAGATGCACCCTGAACCAAACAACCTTTATTGCAGCATAAAGACGCCAGTGCGTATGAAACGCCCTTCGAGTAACCAAGCTCTGAAAAAAAATTTACTACCCAGCCCATTCCTATTGAAGGGAAAAAATCCTTTAGATCCATCTTAAGCAAGACTTTGCAGTTAAGGTGGGGGGTTGCGTTAGTGAAAATTGATCGGGTAGGGATGTACCCGTGCGCGTTATCATGAACGGCACAGTTTAAAAGGATGTTTTGGTAGATCCAATCCTGGCATTGAAGGAGGCTGGGGTAGGGGGCGTGTATGATGCGATTGCCGCCACTTCTTTTTTTTATAGTGAACGCCCTATAAAATCTAGGGGTTCCGTTTATCATTGCCTGGACGGTTAGGTACTCTATTCCTAGTAATAGAGATAAGTGCTCAACCTCGAAAATGACTGGAGCATTGGAGGCTTTAAGTGATTTTATTTGATCAAGGTATTGATCAATTGTTCTTTGAGGGATTCCGCGACTTAAAAAAAAGTGCTTCCATTCATTTATTTTTTTCATAAAAAGCCCACAGATGGCTACCTTCTAGACTTGCGCTCTAAACCGCGAGGCGTGCGGAAGTGGGCGAAGCCCGCTTTTGTGCGCCTTGCGGTTTGCGGAAACGCGAAGCGTTGTAGCATTGCAGCCACTGGTATGCTTCACCGCCAGTGGTTGCAATATCGGTTATCGGACACCTTAACCTAGGGAGCGACTACACTCCAACGTACTAGCCTCTGTGGGCGAAGGTGAGAATACAGAAAATCCAAAAAAAAAACAAACTCGATTACCTCCTAGATCACTGATCTAGGAGGTAGATGTTAGGCACATAGAATTCGTCAGTTCGAATTTTGCGGCCTTTCATTTTGTTAGGGACTTGACGCCAACTTTTTCGGCCTGACAGCACCCTTCCGGAGCCGGCTAAAAAAACCTCTCTTCCTATCGGGCTTAAGTGAATAAGAGAGTCGTGTTCAACTATTAATTTCTTTGCGGCTAGAGCGCTGAACACCTTGAAAAATATTTCTCCAGACAGTTTGCTTCGTTTTAATATCGTATATGGTTGCAGGCCAGACAATGACTCCTGCAAGATTTTCATTATCACAAAGTCTGCGCGAAGCATGCTGGGCGTAGTGTATTTGATCATGCGTCCCTCATAGCTCTGTGAAGCATGGTTTTTCGTTTTGCATTGTCAATGTAAAACGGCCACCAAAAAATAGGGAATACGCTGTTCGGAGTATTCGCAGCTTCTCGGCAGTAAGCAGCCTGAGCACCGTTGTATCCGAGCTTTGGCAGCTTGATGCCTTCATGTTCTTGGGAAAGACCAGATTCTAAATCGTCCATCAAAGCCCGGTATTGAGTCGCGACCTCTTCCGGAAAACATTCATCAATGGCCTTTTTTATAATAAGTTGAGCAGAAATTTCGATACCGGCTGCCCTAACTGCCTCAATGCCGTGAAGAGTTGAAACTAAAACTTTAAAGTTGATTGAGAAGTCTGCTACACCTGCGTTATTGAAAATGCTTGTTAGCTCTTTATGCCGCCCAATGACTGTTTGGCCAGAGCCAACGAAGTCATCAATAACGTAGATTTTTTTACGCCCCGTACGTTTAAAGTTTTTTAAAGCTCCGCCAAATGTATTCACACCGCAAAAGCTATGCCATTCCCTTTTGGTGAAGATATATTTTAGGTTATATAAAAGCTCTTGTGAGCTGTCTGGTCCAGAGTCAGCTGCCATCGCTACTATCTGAGCGTTATCCTCGTAACCATCGTCGGACATAACTTCTTCAGCTAGCAAGTTCAATTTCTTGCTATATTCTTGATCTGACAAATAGGAGAAATTGTCAAGAATTTTTATTAGCATTTCGCGGGAGTTGGCGCATTTGCACTCCTCATATAGCACATGGCTGAGCTCAGTGGTTTTATCTCCAATCCAAGGCTGGCGAGCAATGAGATTTAATATGGTATTGAAGTTTTCTTTTGTGTCCATTGGATTGGGTCTATTGAGCTTCGAGCCTTCAGGCCGAGATTTTGCACGTTTCCATGCCGGCTGCCGGAATATAGACGGGTTGGCAGTGTGCCATCAAGGCCAATGACATCAATATCTATTTCGCTGCGATATGCAAGCGGAGCACAAACTCGGGCTTGGTAGCTTCTCTCAGCTTCGGGAACCTTCGCGTATCGCAGCTTCTGGCCGAGAGCAGCCCATCTCGGCAGGCTGCAATCGACCCAAAAGGGTCATTCGTGATCGGCAGAAAACGGCCATTTTCGACCTGTGGTGACCGGATGAAAACGCCCCCAGACTGCCCTTTGAGGATGTGTAATTGCCGTCGAGATCTGAGTGCCTATTACGCATGAATCAGTACTCGACGGGGCCGAAATACCCCCTATATCCGACCTGAGTGAGTACCAAACGATTAATGCATTTGATGCTTACCAGACCGCTCTCCAGCGGACGTCCAAACAACGCAAAGTTTTTGATTGTGTATGCTTCTGCGTATTTTTCTCGCTCTGGATGATAGCGCCGCAGTGAGAGGCCATAGGTGGTTTCAAAAGGATGGCCACCAGTGCGAATTAAACTAAAGAACGACGGGTAAATTATGCCGTCAAACCCCGCTTCTTTGGCTGCCAGTGCGATTTCTCGTGATATGTCATAGGAGTGAGAACGTGCTAGGAAGAGCATATGGATAGCCATATCCAAGCTTTCGAACTCTGTCACATCCTCTTCGAGTAAATGAGAAAGATCCAGGAGCCGTAGGCTCCGCTTGGGCTCCAGGGTAGCAACGTAGATGTCGTCATCTGTCGATGCTCGACATTCATGAATGCAAACGTCGATGTCCTGCGATCCGTACATGATAGGAAAGCCTGGAGAGTCGAGTCTCCCCTTTCCAACGAGAGCGCCGGGCGGGCTGTCGTATTCTGCCGGGTCAGCTGGACGTTGTGGGCAGATTCGTAGGCGATAAAATTTCTCCCCCACTTCAAGTGTCTTTTCTGGGTATTCCTTCATCACGCGCTTGATGGTTTGCGACCGCTTCGATTTATCCTGAAGATCCTTAAGTGGCTCTACTTCGCCAATCATCCAAAGACGTGGGCCATAGTGGAAGAAGCCAAGCTTCGCTGCATCCTCAAGGAGTCTGATGTCATCTTTGAGCCAGATTGAGGGTGATATATCGCTCCTCCCAAAGTGATGCTCGTTGCACTGAATAACAGGCGCTGCGCCGTAGTCGCAACGGACGGTAGTTCCACCCACAAAAAAGCGCCATGCAAGAGCTTTAATAAGCTCCTTCGTTAGCTTTCGCCCTTCTTGGCTATGGCAATTCGGACATTTCTCGTGTTCTTCAATGCCGAGCTTAAATGCATCTATCCGCAGTCCTTCATCTGTAAAGCAATCAGAGCAAAGGAGGGTTTGATTAGTTTTCGCCAATTTTTTTGCCATAGTTCTACCGTGAATAATTTTATGAGGTTGAACTCAAACTTTAGACCAATTGGATCGCTCCTGTTTTGAACCCGCTTGAGCCCGGCCATATCGGTGCTGTTGGCGGGTTTTCGCCCTCCTTAACGGGCAAAAACTGGTCAGCCGCGGACATGCGCCCAGTGTTGCGATAATGGATCGCCGATCTGCGAAAATTTGACACATACATTAATCTTCATCAAGTAGCTTTAGGATTTCCGGCTTAGCTATTCCATTTAATTCATAAAATGATAAATGGATCTCTGGGCTACCTAATGCGTAGCCAGCCACTTGATATTCTGCAAAGATAAAACTTATTCCATATCGCCCAATTATAAATGGAGTTGAGACAATGGAGTCGACGGTCGTTCCTGACATAAGCCACTCTCCGTCGAACTGAGGAAGATCCTTTGCAAACCTATCCCTAATGAGGATGGATAGCTTGTTCAAGCATTGCTCATTAATTAACAGATAGTCTAAGGTCAAAGGGGAAAAAGGTGTTAGGAGAAAGTTTTGAGCTCTAGTTTCCCTATAGCCGTGTGCGCCACCTAAATACCCCTGAATAGTGTATCGCAAACTTAATACACACTCATCTCGTCGATTGACTTCGTACCTTCCTATTAAGTAGGTTCCGAGACAGACTCCTCCATTATCAACTGCATCCCTCTTGTAACTTTCGGCTATAGAATAGTGCGACTCCAGCAGCTCATTACCCCAGGCTTCTATATTTTTTGAAGCAATAATTACGTCTGTATTGCAAAAGTCAGGATACTCAAAGTCAAAATAAATACCCGAATGAGTAGTGTCGATTGTGTATATGCGCCGCTTAATCTCAACGATGGGATGACTGAACGCAGAGGCTCCTAGATCGCGAATAGCTGAAACCAGCGCCGACTTATATTTTACCAGTGCTTTCCGATCAATTTCACCATCATGAACTCGAGTGTGACAGTTTGGGCAAAGAGCTATGAGATTATGGTATTCATGCTTTTTGCATTTGGCCCAAGGAATAATATGATGAATTTCTACTCTTGGATGTCGGCAGGCAGGAATCGCGCACTGATGACCGGCCTCGATTAATACCGCTCTTTGAATTTCCGTTGGAACTGCAGGTCTAGTCACGCCATATCGTCCTTAATAAAATTGAATATTCCGTTTGCATTCTGTCAGTGGTAGCGCGAACGATAGGTGTGCGATTAACACCAAGTGAATGCTGAGCATCTTATTGTCGTGGCACATTGTAGACTGTCTGCAATTTGCAAAAGCAATGCTTGGCAAGGGAAGATCCACTAATTATCTGTGACAAAGCGTCCGCTTGTGGCCGTTTGCTGCCGATTATGATCATCACCGAATGTGGACTACTTTGTGGTTTTGCTTCTCTGGCGATTTCATACATTAGAAGCGCTCTGAAAAGATCTCCTTGATTTAGCGAAGCCCATGGATATCTACCATCAAGCCCCGAAAACTTAACCCACCATCACCGGCCTCACAAAATCCGCAACACCCACAACACTCCCAAATAAACCGCCCCTATCCCCACCGGCAGCACACAAAGCAGTCGAACCTGCGAAAAGAACGAAGGCACAGCCTCCACCGGAGTCGACTCCTCCAGTTGCTGCAACGTCATGACCGCGACACCTTCCTCCGCTGGCGCATTGAGCCGGGCCTGGATCAGCGGTTCGACTGCTTCGACTTTGCGCATCAGGGTCCGGCCCCAGGTGAATAGGGCCGCGCCGATGAAGATCAGCAGGTAGATCACCAGGAATTTCCAGTGGGGCGGGTTGCTCAGGCGGATGAAGTCGGGGGTTGGGCTGTTGTCCCAGAACCAGTCCAGGGGGCGGGTGTTTTCGTAGACGGTGAACATGAAGTTCTTGATCGGGCGGTTGATGGTCGCCGCGGCGGTGGTGTAGCTGTCCAGGCGCCAGTGGAGCATTTTCAGGGTGGAAAACACGGTGGAGATCAAGGCGCCGGTAAACAGCAATGCGCCTGCGGCGATGGCCAGCCGGTATTTCAGTTGGGCCTGGGTGTAGTTCATCTGTGCGTCCTGCGATGAAGAAAAGGGCCGCAATACTAATAGTTCGTTGCCCCTGGCCGATAGGGGCGGCGTTGGTTCAGGGGCCGCCTATGGGCCTCGAGGGTTTCAGCCGGCAGGGCTGCGACGAACGCTACCGGCGGCTTGGCCTGAACGACGCGCAATGCCTGCCACTGATGAATTTCCTGCCGGTGCAGTAAGCGCCGGACAAGCGCGAGGAGAATCTGAACAGCACCCCGCCAAATCGAGACGGCCGTTCCAGGCTTTGTCAATGATCAGAATCATAATGATATGTATTTACTTACAAAAGATAATCGTTATCATTCGCGAGATCTTCAGATAATTCCTACAAAAAAAGGTATCCATGGTGGTCTCATCGCGCATTTACCCGGCCTCTCTGTCGTTGCTGGGCCTTCTGGTCGTCCCTGATCTACAGGCAGAAACGGAGTCTGCTCTAACCCTTCCGGCCACCGCTGTGAACAGTGAGTACAGCGAGCAGAGCTACATGCCGACCGAGAGCAGGAGTGCGTTGAAGATCGATGCGCCGCTGCGTGATATCCCGCAGACCGTCAACGTGATCCCCCAGAGCGTGATCAAGGACCAGGGCGCGCAGTCGATGGAGGACGTGCTGAAGAATGTCCCCGGTGTCGGCCTGTCCAACGGCGACGGCCAGCGCGATCAGGTCACCATCCGCGGTTTCAGCGCCATTGGCGATATGTACGTCGACGGCATTCGCGACGACGCCCTGTATTTCCGCGACCTGTCCAATGTCGAGCGGGTGGAAGTGATCAAGGGGCCCGCGGCGGTGCTTTATGGTCGCGGCTCATCCGGTGGCCTGATCAACAGCATCAGCAAGAAGCCCAACTTCGCCCCCAAGCAGGAAGTGGGGGTCAGCTTCGACAGCGAGGGTAAGAAGCGCACGCAGTTCGATGCCGGCTGGGCCGACCAGCAGCACAACGACAAGGCTTTCCGGGTCACCGGGGCGCTGGAGAACAGCGACACCTTCCGCGATGACGGCTATATCGACCGCAAGGCCATCGCGCCGTCGGCCTACTTCAAGCTCTCGGACGATCTGGAGCTGAACCTGGGCGCGACCTATCTGTACGACAAGCGCCTGATCGACTTCGGCATTCCGGCGCGCGGCAATCGCCCAGTCGATGTGGACCGCGACAAGCGCTTCGGTTCCGCCGACCCGGATGACGACTACACCCGCAGCGAGGTGTTTTCGTTCACGGCGGGTATCGACTACCGCATCAACGACGATTTCAGCCTGAGCAACACCAGCCGCTACTACCACTACGATCTGGATCGCAACAACACGCTGGCCGACTCCAGCCCGACGCGCTTTGTCACCGCGCCCAATGGCGAACTGCTGGTGAAACTCAACCGCGGTAATGTGCAGCGCAAGGAAGACGGCTGGTTCAACCAGACCGAACTCAAGCAACAGGCCGTGCTCGCCGGGATGAACCACAGCTTGCTCTATGGGGTGGAGCTGGGGCGCCAGGTGAAGGATCAGTCGGTGTTCAGCCAATCCAACGTGGCGCAGGTGCCGGTGTATCGCGATGCCCTGGTCGATGTGCCGTTCCAGGCCAACCGGCAGACCGCCAAGGGCAGCAACACCCAGGACACCGCCGGGTTCTACGTGCAGGACCTGATCGAACTGACGCCACACTGGAAAGCCCTGCTGGGCGTGCGCTATGACGTGTTCGACCAGGAATATTCCGACGACCTGACCCACAGCAGCCTGTCCCGCACGGACACCACCTGGAGCCCGCGCGTCGGCCTGGTGTATCAGCCTGACCAGGTTCAGTCCTATTACATCTCGGTCAGCCGTTCCTACCAGCCGTCCGCGGAAATGTTCGCCCTGAGTACCAGCAACCAGGACCTGGAGCCGGAAGAAACCACCAACTTCGAGATCGGCGGCAAGTGGGACCTGTTCGACAATCGCCTGGCCTTGACCGCGGCGCTGTTCCGCCTGGAACGCACCAATATGAAAACCACTGATCCGGCGAACCCGAGCAAGCTGGTGCTGGCGGGTGAGCAGCGTACCGATGGTCTGGAACTGACCGCCAGCGGGCAGTTGAGCGACAAATGGCAGGTCTATGCCGGTTACGCCTATCTGGATGCCGAGATCACCAAGTCCAACAGCCGCACCAACGGGGTCGCCAACGAAGGCCAGACCCCGACCCTGACCCCGCGCCACAGCGCCAATCTGTGGCTGGTGCGTTCCTTGACCCAGGAGTGGCGTGTCGGCATGGGGGCGAACTATGTCGATGACCGTTACACCGCCCTGGACAATCAGGTGGTCATGCCGGCCTACACCACGGTGGACGCGGCCTTGCTGTACAACCTGCCGAAATGGGACATGGCCCTGCGCCTGCGTAACGTCTTCGACAAGGACTATTACGCCTCGGCGCATGGCTCGGTGGACCTGATCACGCCGGGCGCGCCACGCACCCTGGAACTGAGCGCCAACTACCGGTTTTGAAGGCCTACCCTGAGACCAAAGCCCAGCAGTGCGACACTGTCGGGCTTTTTTGTCTGCGCTCGCCTTGCCTGATGTGTCTCCTATACTCATTCGCGCCGACAGGTTCACGCCGTACCCGAACGCCGCCGCAACAGCCGTCAGTTCCCTGACAACTACCCCTCCCAGTCACTGCAAGGAGACCAAACATGGCAATCCGCATTGGCGACGAAGCACCCGATTTCACTGCCGACACCACCGAAGGTCCGCTGCATTTCCACGAGTGGATCGGCGATAAGTGGGCAATCCTGTTTTCGCACCCCAAGGACTTCACCCCGGTGTGCACCACCGAGCTTGGTTATATGGCCAGGCTCAAGCCGGAGTTCGACAAGCGCAACACCAGGATTGTCGGGCTCAGCATCGACCCGGTCAGCGACCATAAAGCCTGGGTCGGCGACATCCAGGAGACCCAGGGGCATGCGGTCAACTACCCGATGATCGGTGACGAAAACCTGGTGGTGGCCAAGCTCTACGACATGATCCACCCCAATGCCAGTGGCGGCGCGCGCACCGCCGTGGACAACGCCACCGTGCGTTCGGTGTTCATCATTGGCCCGGACAAGAAGGTCAAGGCGATGCTGGTGTACCCGATGAGCGCCGGGCGCAATTTCGATGAAGTGCTGCGCCTGCTCGATGCCCTGCAACTGAATGCCAAGCACACCGTTGCCACCCCGGTGAACTGGCGCCCGGGCGAGGATGTGATCATTCCTACCTCGGTATCCGACGAGGACGCCCGGAAGAAATATCCCCAAGGCTTCAAGACGTTGAAGCCTTATCTGCGGGTCGTGGAGCAACCGAAGTAACCACCACCGACAAGGGCTCGCTCACGGAGCTGGCCTGCGGGGATGACGCGACGCCGGACAGGTTCACCCGGCAGACCGCCGGCGCGGCGTTGCAGTCACCTCCAGGCATGTCCATGGGGGCGCCTTTAGCCCGGATGGGCAGCCACTGCCCATCCGCGGTTCGAACAGTCCGTCGATACCGCTGAGTGCTGGGCGGGGTGCGCCGCGAACCTTCGTGGCCTGACAAGCGCTATCCTTGAGCCTTCCTTCCGCTGCCAGAGCCCACCCATGCTCGATGTTCAAGCCGTCCGCAAAAGCTACGCCACGCCCCAGGGCCCGTTGCCGGTGTTGCAGGGGGTCGACTTGCACCTGGAGCAGGGCGGCAGCCTGGCGCTGATGGGCGAGTCGGGCAGTGGCAAGAGCACCTTGCTGCATCTGATCGCCGGCCTGGACAAGGTCGATGGCGGCAGCATCCGCATCGGCGAGCAGCAGTTGGAGCGGATGAACGAACACCAGTTGGCCAACTGGCGGCGCACCGAAGTCGGGCTGGTGTTCCAGCAGTTCAACCTGATCGGCAGCCTGCGGGTGGAGGACAACCTGGGGTTCCAGGCGCGGCTGGCCGGGCGTTTCGATGGGCGTTGGCAGGCGCAACTGGTGGAGCGTTTGGGCCTGGGCGATCTGCTGCGGCGCTACCCGGAACAACTGTCCGGCGGCCAGCAACAGCGGGTGGCCCTGGGCCGCGCCCTGGCCGGCAAACCGCGGCTGCTGCTGGCCGACGAACCCACCGGCAGCCTCGACGAAGCCACCAGCGACGACGTGCTGCAGCTGTTGCTGGAGCTATTGGCCGAGACCCCCACCAGCCTGTTGATGGTCACCCACAGCCAGCGTGTAGCCAGTCGCCTGGGGCGGATCGCGCTGCTGCATGGCGGGCGTCTGGCCGGCGCGGGCGAGCGCTGAGGTGCGGGTGTTCTGGCACAGCCTGCGGGCGCTGCTCAGCCATTGGCGGCGGCACCCGGTGCAGTTTTTCAGTGTGCTGACCGGGCTGTGGCTGGCCACCAGCCTGTTGACCGGGGTGCAGGCGCTCAACAGCCAGGCGCGGGACAGTTACGCCAAGGCCAGCCAACTGATCGGCGGCGCGCCCCAGGCCAGCCTGGCCACGGCCAATGGCGCGCCGTTTTCCCAGGAGCTGTTCGTCGGCCTGCGCCGGGCCGGCTGGCCGGTGTCGCCGGTGGTGCAAGGCCGGCTGACGCTCAAGGGCCATGCACAGCAGCGCCTGCAATTGCTCGGGATCGAGCCGCTGTCGCTGCCGGCCGGTGCGGCGGTCGCCGGCCAGGTGCTGGATTCCGCGCGCATGGTCGAATTCGTCAGCCCGCCGGGCAGCACCTGGATCGCCCCGCAAACCCTGCAAGCCCTCGGCTACCGCGAAGGCGATCGGCCGGTGACCGCGAGCGGCCAACCACTGCCGCCGCTGCACCGCCAGGCGGATATGGCGCCGGGGTTGCTACTGGTGGATATCGGTTTTGCCCAGCCGCTGCTGGGCTTGCCGCAGCAGCTCTCACGGCTGCTGTTGCCGGCGGATTTCGCCGCTGATGCGCCGGCCTTGCCCGATGCGTTCAAGGGCCTGCTGGTGCTCAAGCGCGGCAGTGAGGAAAACGATCTGGCGCGCCTGACCGAGAGCTTTCACCTGAACCTCGATGCCCTGGGGTTCCTGTCGTTCCTGGTCGGCCTGTTTATCGTCCACGCCGCCATCGGCCTGGCCCTGGAGCAGCGGCGTGGCCTGCTGCGGACCTTGCGCGCCTGCGGGGTCAGTGCGCGGATGCTGATTGTCTGCCTGTGTGTCGAACTCGGTGGCCTGGCCTTGCTCGGTGGCCTGGCCGGGGTGCTTAGCGGCTACCTGCTGGCCAGCGTGCTGCTGCCGGATGTCGCCGCCAGCCTGCGTGGCCTGTATGGCGCCGAGGTGGCGGGGCAGTTGAGCCTGAGCCCCTGGTGGTGGTTGGGTGGGATCGGCCTGAGCTTGCTCGGCGCCTTGCTGGCGGGGGCCAACAGTCTGCTGCGGGCGGCGCGCTTGCCGTTGCTGGCGCTGGCCGATCCCCAGGCCTGGCACCAGGCGCATGCCCGCTGGCTGCGGCGTCAGGCCTGGGTGGCGACGGCCCTGATGGCGCTGGCGGGCGCGGCTTGGACCTGGGGCGACAGCCTGGGCAGCGGTTTCGTGCTGATGGCGGGCTTGCTGCTGGGGGTGGCCTTGGGCCTGCCGGTGTTGCTCAATGGGTTGCTCAGCGCGCTGCTCGGGCGCAGCCGTTCGGTGCTCGGGCAGTGGTTCCTCGCCGATTGCCGACAGCAGTTGCCGGCCCTGAGCCTGGCGTTGATGGCGCTGCTGCTGGCCCTGGCCGCCAATATCGGCGCCGGCAGCATGACCGCCGGTTTTCGCCAGACCTTCGCCGACTGGCTCGAACAACGCCTGAGCGCCGAGCTGTACATCAACCCGCAAACCCCGGCGCAGGCGCGAGAGCTGCAACGCTGGCTGCCGGAGCAGCCTGCCGTTGCCGCGGTGCTGCCGGTCTGGCAGGTGGCGCTGCAACTGCAAGGCTGGCCGGCGGACTTGTACGGGGTGGTCGACCATGCCAGCTACCGCCAGCACTGGCCCTTGCTCGAAGCCCTGGGCGAGCAGCCCTGGGCCCAGCTGGCCAGCGCCGACACCCTGATGCTCAGCGAGCAGACGGCGCGCCGGCTCAAGGTGCGGCTGGGCGATCGGCTGGAGATTCCCGTGCCGGCGGGGCAGTGGGCGCCGCAAGTGGTGGCGATCTATGCCGACTACGGCAACCCCAGGGGCCATCTGCTGGTGAATGCCGAGCACCTGCTGGCGCATTGGCCGCAGCTGACGCCCAACCGCTTTAACCTGCGCCTCGAACCGGCCGCCGTGGCGCCGCTGGTCAGTGCCTTGCGGCAGCGCTTCGGTCTCGACGACAGCCGCATGGTCGAGCAGGCGCAGCTCAAGGGCTGGTCGAGCCAGATATTCGAACGCACCTTTGCTGCCACCGCCGCGCTCAACAGCCTGACCCTGGGGGTGGCCGGGGTGGCGCTGTTTATCAGCCTGCTGACCCAGAGCCAGAGCCGCCTGGGCCAACTCGCGCCGCTGTGGGCGCTGGGGGTAAGCCGGCGCCAGCTGATGCTGCTCAACCTCGGGCAGACCTGGCTGCTGGCGCTGCTGACCTTGCTCCTGGCGCTGCCGTTGGGCATCGCCCTGGCCTGGTGCCTGGACACGGTGATCAACGTCCAGGCCTTCGGCTGGCGCCTGCCGTTGCGGGTGTTTCCGTTGCAACTGGTGCAACTGCTGGCCCTGGCGGTGTTGGCCACCTTGCTTGCCTCGGCCTGGCCGTTGCTGCGGTTGTATCGCAGCCAACCGGCGGATCTGCTCAGGACTTTCGCCCATGAAGATTGAACGGCTGCTTGGCCTGTTGCTGGTGTTGGCCCTGTGCGGTTGCGATAAAGGCGACGAGCCGGCGCAAGGTTTCGCTGGCCTGGGCGAGGACGCCGCGGCGTTCACCCAGGTGGTGCCGGGGCGGGTGTTCAGCTTCCCAGCGGACCATGGTGTGCATGACGGTTTTCGCATCGAGTGGTGGTACCTCACCGCCGACCTCAGGGCCAGCGACGGCCAGCGCTTCGGCGTGCAGTGGACGCTGTTTCGCAGCGCCTTGCGTGCCGAACCCGACCAGCCCGGCTGGCAGGCGCCGAATGTCTGGCTGGGCCACGCCGCGGCGACTTCGGCCACTGCCCATCACGCCGCCGAACGTTACGCCCGCGGCGGAGTGGGGCAGGCTGGGGTGACCGCGCAGCCGTTCAAGACCTGGATCGATGACTGGAGTTTCAGCAGCCAGTCCGCCGACGCCAACGCCGACCCGCTGGCCCATATGCAACTGCAAGCCAGCGGCCCGGGTTTCGCCTACCGCTTGCAGCTGCGCAGCGACCGGCCCCTGGTGCTCCAGGGCGAGGGCGGCTACAGCCGCAAGTCCGAGCAGGGCCAGGCGTCCTATTACTACAGCCAGCCGTTTTTCCAGGCCGAGGGCAGCCTGCAGATCGACGGCCAGACCTATCAGGTCAGCGGCCCAGCCTGGCTCGACCGCGAATGGAGCAGCCAGCCCCTGGCTGCCGGGCAGAGCGGCTGGGACTGGTTCTCCCTGCACCTGGACAGCGGCGAACGGCTGATGCTGTTCCGCGTGCGGGAAAACCACAAGCCGCCCTACATCACCGGCACCTGGATCGAGCCCGACGGCCGCACCCAGACCCTGCACAAGGACGATATCCAGCTCACCCCGCTGGAGGACTCCAAGGTGGCGGGGCGCACGCTGCCCACCCGCTGGCGTCTGCGCATTCCCGGCCACGGCCTGGATATCAATGCTGAGGCACTCAACCCCAAGGCCTGGATGAACCTGCGCATTCCTTATTGGGAAGGGCCGGTGCAATTGAGCGGCAGCCATGCGGGCAGCGGTTATCTGGAAATGACTGGCTATTAACGAGGTATTCGTGAGTGCCGGTCATTAGTTATTTGCCCAATATTCATTTATCTCTCTCGTCAAACTGTGAGTGGTTTTCTGTTGAACTAATAAAGTGTCGATTCATGATTTCGACTCAATATTCTTTTCCCCGGCGCAGCATTTATCTTTTTTCGCAAAGACGGAGAATTCGCTCAACTTAAATATCACTGAGGTTCTCCGTCATGTTCAGCCTGAAAAAATCCGCAGCCCTGTTCCTTGCCTTGCTGGCCTTGTCTTCCGTGGTCGGCGTGCAGGCCGAGGAGTCCGGCGCCTTTGTCGAAAGAAACCGCGCACTGAGCGCGGGCTCGGCACAAAACTGAAGTTTAAAGTTCAAGTGGCCGCTGCTGGAAAGTAGGCGGCCGACTCTTTTGTGTGGCTGAAAACTGGGTTGCAAAGTTGTTCGCCAACCCCGGAGAAAGTTATGAAACCAGGATTATCCGCGATGAAATCCAAACCCTTGAAGTTTGCCGCGTTGTCGGCCATCGGCCTGGCGCTGCTGTCGGCGTTGTCCGGCTGCGGTCCGGATCAGGTACTGGCCCCGCCCGCGCCGCCGACGGTTTCGGTGAGCCAGCCGGTGAACCGGCAGATCATCGATTGGGACAGTTTCACCGGACGTTTCGAGGCTACCGATTCGGTGGAAGTGCGTTCGCGGGTCAGCGGCTACCTGGAAAAGGTCGCCTTCACCGACGGCGCCATCGTCAAGAAGGGCGACCTGCTGTTCGTCATCGATTCGCGCTCCTTCCAGGCCGCGGTGGTGCAGGCCCAGGGCAAGCTGGCCCAGGTACGTTCGCAGCTGGCCCTGGCCGAGCAGGAGTATGCCCGGGCCAAGGTGCTGATCGAATCGAAGACCATTGCCCGCAGCCTGTATGACCAGCGCTTGCAGGCGCGGCAGGCGGCCCAGGCCGAAGTCCTGAGCGCCGAAGGCGCCTTGAGCAATGCCCGGCTCGACCTGGAGTTCACCCGCATCACCGCGCCTATGAGTGGGCGGATCAGCCGCAAGCTGATCAGCGAAGGCAACCTGGTCAACGGCGGCAACAACAATGCGACCCTGCTGACCACCATCGTGTCCCTGGACCCCATCGACATCTACTTCGATATCGATGAGCAGAGCTACCTCAAGTACCGCCGCCAGGAGCAGGGCGCCGCGGGCCAGAACCTGGTGCGCATCGCCTTGCCGGGGCAGAGCGAACCGACCCTGAGCGGGCGCATGGATTTCATCGACAACCGCCTTGACCCGTCCACCGGTACCCTGCGCCAGCGCGCCCGGGTGGCCAACCCGGACCTGCGCCTGAGCCCGGGGCAGTTCGGGCGTGTGCAGTTCTCCGGGCGCCCGAGCTATCAGGCGCTGTTGCTGCCGGACACGGCGATCAGCGTCGATGCCACGCGCAAGGTGGTCTATGTGCTCAATGCGCAGAACCAGGTGGAACTGCGTCCGGTGCAACTGGGCAAGCTGCATGACGGCCTGCGCGAAGTCGCCAGCGGCCTGCGGCCCGAGGACCGGGTAATAGTCGACGGCATCCAGCGGGTGCGCGTCGGCGAGACCGCGACCGCCAGCGAGCAGGCCCTGGCGCTGGCGCCGAAGGCCTCGGCCAGCGAAGGAGCGCCGCTATGAACCTGGGGAAAATCTCCGTCGAACAGCCGGTGCTGGCGATCGTGTTGTCCATCGTGCTGATGATCGTCGGCGGCCTGGCCTACCTGATCCTGCCGACGTCCGAATACCCGGACATCGCGCCGCCCACCGTGGTGGTGCAGGCGACCTACCCGGGCGCGTCGGCGCAGACCGTGGCCGAGACCCTGGCGATCCCCCTCGAACAGGAGGTCAACGGCGTCGAGGACATGCTCTACATGTACAGCCAGGCGACCTCCGATGGCAGCCTCAACCTGACCGTGACGTTCAAGAGCGGCACCGATGTCGACAAGGCCCAGGTGCTGGTGCAGAACCGCGTGGCCCTGGCCACGCCGCGCCTGCCGGAGCCGGTACAGCGCAGCGGCGTGTCGGTGCGCAAATCGTCGCCGACCCAGCTGTCGACCATCTTCATTTCCTCGCCCAAGGGCACCTACGACCAGCTCTACGTTTCCAACTTCGCCATCCGGACCGTCGCCGATACCCTCAAGCGCATCGACGGTGTGGGCGACATCAATCCGCTGGGCGCCCGTGAATACTCCATGCGTATCTGGCTCGACCCGGAGCGCGTGGCGTCCTTCAACCTGACGCCGGCGGACATCATTGCCGCGGTGCGCGCGCAGAACACCCAGGTGGCGGGCGGGGTGATCGCGCAACCGCCAGTGGCGTCCCAGGCCTTCCAGCCGAACCTGATTTTCGAAGGCCGCCTGAAAGAGCCGGCGGACTTCGACAACATCGTCATCAAGTCCGGCAGCGCCGGGCGCCTGGTGCGCCTGAAGGATGTAGCGCGCACCGAAATCGCCGGCCTGGCCTACGTCAACAACACCTATTACCTGCGCCACCCGGCCATCGGCTTGCAGGTGCTGCAACGTCCCGGCGCCAATGCCCTGGCCACCATGAAGGTGGTCGAGCAGACCATGCAGGACCTGAGCAAGGAATTCCCCGAAGGCATCGAATACAGCATCGGCTACAACCCCACCGCGTTCATCGCCGACAGCATCGGCGAGCTGGGCAAGACCATCTACGAGGCGGTGATCCTGGTGGTGCTGGTGATCCTGGTATTCCTGCAAGGCTGGCGTCCGTCGATCATTCCGATCCTGGCGATTCCGGTGTCGCTGGTGGGGACCTTCGCGGTCATGGCCATGCTCGGTTACTCGATCAACAACCTGACCCTGTTCGGCCTGGTGCTGGCGGTGGGCATCGTGGTCGACAACGCCATCGTCGTGGTGGAAAACGTCGAGCGCCATCTGGCCGAAGGCAAGAGCCCGTTGCAGGCCACGCTGATCACCATGCAGGAAATTGGCGGCGCGCTGGTGGCGATCACCCTGGTGCTCTGTGCGGTGTTCATTCCCACGGCGTTCATTCCGGGGATCTCCGGTGAGTTCTTCCGTCAGTTCGGCATCACCATCGCGGTGGCCACGGCGATCTCGCTGTTCAACTCGGTGACCCTGTCGCCAGCGCTGGCGGCGATGATTCTGCGACGCCACGACCCCAAGGCGCATCAGGCGCCACGGCGCGGTGTGGCCGGCCTGCTCAAGCGCGCAGCGGAGGGCTTCAACCGCGGCTTCCTCAAGCTTTCGGTGGGCTATGCCGGTAGCGTGCGGGGGCTGGTGGCGCGCACCCCATTGATGCTGGCGATCTACGCGGTATTGATCGCGGCCACGGCTTACCTGCTGGTGTCCACGCCCAAGGGCTTCATTCCGGCCCAGGACCGCGGTTACCTGGTGGTGATCGTGCAACTGCCGGAAGGCGCCGCGCTGGAGCGCACCAACGAGATTTCCCGGCAGATCGAAGCCATCGCCTTGCAAGTGCCGGGTGTCGACCGGGTGCCGACGTTCTCCGGGTTCTCCATGGTTACCGGCACCAGTTCTTCCAACTCGTCCGGCCTGGCGCCGGTGTTCGAGCCCTGGTCCAAGCGCAAGCTGCGCGGCCTGACCTCGGACAAGATCGCCGCCGACCTGCGTGAGCGCCTGAAAGTGGTCAGCGGCGCGTCGGTGATTGTCGCCACGCCGCCTCCGGTCCAGGGCCTGGGCAGCACCGGTGGCTTCTCCATGCGCCTGCAGGACCGTGCCGGCCTGGGCAGCCAGGCCCTGGCCAAGGCCACCGAGCAGCTGATCGCCGCGGCCAATGCGACCCAGGGCATGACCGGTGTCTACTCGCCGTTCTCGGCCCGTACGCCGCAGGTGTTCGTCGAGCTGGACCGTGAGCGCGCCGAGATGCTCGGGGTGCCCAGCAGCCAGATCAACCAGGCCATCGAGACCTATTTCGGCTCGACCTACATCAACGACTTCAACCTGGTGGGGCGCACCTATCGGGTGACGGCCCAGGCGGACTTGCCGTACCGGGTCACGCCAGAGGACCTGGCGCGGGTCAAGGTGCGCAACGAGGCCGGCGACATGGTGCCGATCGCCAGCGTCACGCGGTTGCACGAGTCGCTCGGGGTCGAGCGTTTCCCACGCTACAACCTGTTCCCGACCGCGGAAATCAACGGCGACACCTTGCCCGGACTGGGCTCCGACTTCGCCCTGCAAACCATGGAGCGCCTGGCCGGGCAGACCCTGCCACCGGGCATCACCTACCAGTGGACCGACCTGAGCTACCAGCAGACCACCGCCGGCAACATGGGCCTGCTGGTATTCCCGCTCTGTGTGATCTTCGTCTACCTGGTGCTGGCGGCGCAGTACGGCAGTTGGAGCCTGCCGTTGGCGATCCTGCTGATCGTGCCCATGTGTCTGCTGGCCGCCGCCGGTGGCGTGCGCCTGATGGGCCTGGACATCAACATCCTGACCCAGATCGGTTTCATCGTGCTGGTGGGGCTGGCGGCGAAAAACGCCATCCTGATCGTCGAGGTGGCGCGGCAGCAGGAACAGGACGGGCAGGGCATCGTCGATGCCGTGGTGGAGGCGTGTCGCCTGCGCCTGCGACCGATCCTGATGACCTCCCTGGCCTTCATCCTCGGTGTGCTGCCGCTGGTGCTGTCCGAAGGCGCCGGTTCGGAAATGCGCCAGGCGGTCGGTTCGGCGGTGTTCTTCGGCATGATCGGCGTGACCCTGTTCGGCCTGCTGTTCACCCCGATCTTCTACGTCCTGATCCGCCGTCTCGCCGGGGGCGAGCGGCGGTTGCAGGCCCCATCCAGCGTCTCTGCTTCGGGAGTGGTCCATGAATAACCTGCTGCGTTTTCCCGCCCTGGCCTTTACCGCGGCGCTGCTTGCGGCCTGCGCCGCGCCGACCTTGCCACCGGCTGTCGAGGCGCCCGCCGGGCGTTTCGTCAATGCGCCGCAAATGCCGGCGGCGGGCATTGCCGAGCAATGGTGGACGCTGTACCACGACCCCTTGCTCGACCGCCTGGTGGCGCGGGCACTGGAGGAAAACCTCGACCTGCAGATCGCCCTGGCGCGGATCGATGCCAGTCGTGCCTTGCGCGGCGTCGCGGCCGCCGGCGCGAGCCCCGAGCTGAACCTGGGGGCCAGCGCCGCCCGGCAACGGATCTCGGCGGACCAGGCCGGGTTCAGCGAACCCTTGATGACCGAGCCGCTGAGCCTGGGCCTCGACGCCTCCTGGGAGATCGACCTGTTCGGACGGATTCGCGAAGGCGTGCGGGCCGCCGATGCCGACCTGCAGGCCAGCGCGGAAGAGGCGCGTGGGGTCAAGGTGGCGCTGGTCACCGAGGTGGTGCAGGCCTATGCCCAGGCGCGGGGGCTGGAAGAGCGCCTGAGCATCGTGCGGCAGAACGCCGAGAGCCAGAGCCGCACCCTGCAACTGACCGAGCAGCTGTATGCGGCAGGCAGCAGCCCGCAGGCCGATCTGCTGCGGGCGCGTTCCCAGTCGGAGTCCACCGCGGCCCAGGTGCCGGCCCTGCAACTGGAGTGGCAGCGCTCGTTGCACCGCCTGGCAGTGTTGCTGGCGCAGCCGAGCGAGGCGCTGTACCAGCAGTTCGCCGCCAGCCCGGCGCAACTGAGCGAGGTGGATCTGGTGGATGCCGGCACCCCGGCCGACCTGCTGCGTCGGCGTCCCGACATCCGCGCCGCCGAGGCCCGGCTGATCGCTGCCTACGCACGGGTCGGGGTGGCCAAGGCCGACCTGCTGCCGCGCCTGAGCCTGTCGGCGGCCCTGGGCTCGCTGGTCGATGGGGTCAGTGCCGCGAATCTGGCCAGCTCGACCTTCTGGCTGGCCGGTATCAATGCCAGCGTGCCGCTGCTGGACGGCGGACGCCGGCGCGCGGTGGTGGAACTGCGCGATGCCGAGGGGCGTCAGGCCTTGCTCGGCTATCGCCGTACCGTGCTCGGCGCGGTGGCGGAAGTCGAGTCGGCCCTCGCCGCGGCCCGGCGTAATGCCGAGAGCCAGCAGCATCTGGCCAGTGCCGCGGCACAGGCCAGTTCGGCGGCGCAGCAGATCCAGCGTTCCTGGGCCGCCGGTGAGGCGCCGTTTCTCGATGTGCTGCAGGCCCAGCGCGTCGAACTCACGGCGCAGAACGCGCTGTCGCGGATCAAGACCGCGCAATTGCAGAACCAGGCTGTGCTGGTGCGGGCGCTCGGTGGTTGAACGGGCAGCAACGAATCTGTGGTTCGCGGCGGCGTGGGCATTTACAGCGTCTATGCTCAAGCGGCACCGCGCGCCTGAACCGCGCGGGTCTTGTCTTCAATTACAGGGATGAACTTCTATGAAGCCGCTTCACTCTCTGGCCAAAGCCGTTGCCTTGGCCACTCTGTTGTCTGCTGCCAGCCTGCATGCCTACGCCGCCGACATTCCGTTGGCCGGTACCGTGGAGGCCGATGAACTGGTGACCAAAGTGCTCTCCGTGGATGCCGCCAAGCATCGTGTGGTGCTGGAAGGCGCGCAGGGCCAACCGGTGCATGTGCAACTCAGCGATCAGGCCAAGGACCTGGGGCATTTGAAGGTGGGCGACCAGGTCAATGTGCGGGTCACTCACGCGGTGGTGGCGGTGCTGGACACCAATGTGGAAAAAGGCCTGCCGGATTCCGCTGAGCGCACCGGGGTGATTCGCGCCACCAAGGACAACCCCAACCCGGGCGGTGAAGCCTATCGCCAGGTGCAGGTGCAACTGAAAATCACCGACATCGACCTGAAGAACAACCAGCTGACCTTCCAGGGCCCGGCGGGTAACAAGAAGGTCCTGGCCGTGGAAAAACCGGAAGTCCAGGCCCGGCTGAAAGACCTCAAGGTCGGCCAGAGCGTGGTGGTGACCTATACCGATGTGTTGCAAGTTACGACCCAGCACGAAGGTTGATTGAGACCGGGCGCTGGTCGCTGTGGCGGCCGGCGCGTCGGATCTCGGAGGTCCGTGCGCGGAGTTGAACGAAGGTGAGCGAAATAAAAAAAATTCCGTCAGCTTTGTGTTCAGAATTCTTCAGAATATGTGCACGGACTTTCTTTTGTTGTTCGATTAAAATAGTTCTCGTTCGCCCGGTGCAAGGGCTCTTTACCGGTGCATGGATTGCCAGGCCAGAGCACTGGGCGAACACCCTCTTCGGGGTTCCCGCCCCACGATTTCCGTCATTGCGTTCATGCGACCCGCGCAGGTTCGACGCCTGTTGCCCGCGGTTGCCAAGAGCGCTCGGCTCTCTCCAGCAAGACTCTTTACCGACACAGCCTGTTGTTTCATTGCCTGCCGCCTGGGTCGGCTTCAGCCGCGGGACACGGTGGTGCACAGCTGCAGGCCCAGCGCGCGCATGACCTTGACCACGGTATCGAAACGCGGCTTGGCACCCGGGGCAAAAGCCTTGTAGAGGCTGGCCCGGCCCTGGCCGGTGGCCTTGGCAATCTGCGTCATGCCCCGGGCCCTGGCGACATGGCCCAGGGCGCGGATCAGTTCATCGGTATCGCCATCGGCCAGGACCTGGGACAGGTATTCGCTGATCGCCTGGTCGCTGTCGAGCAGGGTGGCGATGTCGAAGGGAAGCAGGGTGTCGGACATATCAGAACTCCTTGGCCAGGGAACGGGCCTGGCAGATATCGGCAGGCTGGGTGGACTTGTCGCCGCCCAGCAGCAGGACGATGAGGGTGTGGCCGCGTACCGTGAAATAGAGGCGGTAGCCGGCGCCTGTATTCACGCGCATTTGCGAGAGGCCGCCGCCGAGGTTTTTCACATCGCCCAGGTTGCCCGCCGAAGCTCGCTCGATACGCCGAGCGATGGCTATCCTGGCGCGCAGGTCCCGTAGTGTGGTGTGCCATCGGGCAAAGACGGTCGTCTGCAGGATCTCGTAATCCATGAGTGACTGTATCCATATAGAGACAATATTGAAAGGAATGATGACCCTCAGGCGACTGACGGTGTGCTTGAAGGCGTCATGGAAAGGTAAGCAGGAGGGGAGTGGGCGAGGCGGGCTGTTTCGTATCGGCATGTTGTCGATCAGGGCTGCCGAAACACCCTGTAGCCATTGCCCGGCGGCGGGGGCGGGAAAGAGCCAGCATCAGCCGTTCTGGCTGATGCTGCGGGACGGAGAATCAGAGAGCGGGCAGGCCCAGCGCCGCGGCGCATGCATGGAGCGAGCGCTGTTGGGTGTCGGCGTACAGCTGCAGTTCATCGATGGTCGGGCGCCCCAGGGCCCGCTCGAAAGCCTGCCGGTTGGAGTGGCCGGCGTAATGGCTTTGCGCATCGTCGCCCAGGTTGGACTGGAAGATCCCGGCGGCGCTGACCGGCAGGAAGTCCTCGTACACCAGCGGCTCGGCCCGCACATGCCCGGCGTGGATCAGCGCCTCCAGGTTCGTCGGTCGATCATCCGCCTGTTGGCGCGCGGCCAGGCCTTGTTCGCTGACGAAGTAGCGGAAGTACGCCAGGCCCTGTTCGCGCATGGCCTTGTGGTCATCGGGAAAGGCGCGGAAGTGTTCGGCCATCAGGGTGTTGTAGCGCTGGGCGTTGGCTTCGTTGGGAAAGTCCCCCAGGGCGTCGCGGGCGGCGTTCAACAGCCGGTCGTACAGCGCCCGGCCCTTGGGGGTGAGGGCGGCGCCGCGCTGTTCGATCTCGCCGAAGCGCGCACTGTGGCTGCCGCGGCTGTCGGGCTGGTCGGTGAAGGCCACGGCTTCCTCCAGCGCCTTGAAGCTGGTCTGGCGCAAGAGGATCGGGCATTCCCGGCGCGGCGGGCCTTCGATCACCGCCTTGGGCGTGATGCCGCGGGCCGGCATCAGCGCTTGCACCTGGTCGATGTCCAGGGTGCGCGGCGTCAGGTGGTTGATGTGCGGTCCCTTGAACGCCACCACGTCGGCGATCAGCCGGTGCTGGGCGCTCAGTTGCTGGTACTGCCCGGCCGTGACCGTGGCGCTGTGGTGCCAGCGGAAGGTTTCCAGGGCCTGCTCGACGAACTCCCCGGCGGCGCTGTCATCGAGGCCGCCCTGGGTTTCGGCCTGTTCGATCAGGGCCAGGGCGCGCGGGGTGAAAATGCTCCGGCGCGCCAGCACCGATTCGGCGAAGCTACGCAACTGCGGGTTGTCGATCAGCTCCAGGCGCAACAGCGAGGTGAAGACCCGGAACGGGCTGACCTGCAGGGCGCTTTCATGCACCGCGCGAAAGGCAGTGGAATGCACCGGCACCCCGGCCGGAGTGAGGTCGTAATAACCCACCGGCTGCATGCCCATGACCGCGAACAGCCGGCCGAGGGTCGCCAGTTCGGTGGCGGTGCCGACGCGAATGGCGCCGTGGCGCTCCAGGTCCAGGCGCTGGATTTCGCCGGTGCTGCGCAGCTGCCGGGCGATCCTCTCGTCGCTGTCCAGGACCCCGGCGTTGACCTGGGCCACCAGCTCCATCAGGGCGCCGTACAGCGGCACTTCCTCGCGGTACATGTCCGACATCGCCCGTGAAAAACGTTGGCGGATCAGGTCTGGGCTGACGAAGCTCTGCAGGCTCATAAACAAGGATTCCCGGCGTAGTGAGACAAAGAGGGTAGCGGTGTTGGCTGGGCCTGATTCTGGTTGGCGCGGGGTGTGCTGACAAACGAAGTTTCTTCCGGACTTCATTCTGCAAATGAATGCAGGCGGGCAGGGTGGCTACGTGCAGCTGGACCGATGGCATCCGCTGGTTTTCACTCAGGCAACCCGCAGCGCTTTCCGGCGGCCGAGCGGTGATGGCTATTTGCCGTTGCGCTGATAGACTTCTGAACACCACCGCATCCCATGGCTTGCGTACCGTTCAACGGAGGCGACTTGGCCTTGACGCCGCACAATGGAGGAAAGGGACTTTCACTGGCCAGGAGGCTATACAAGACGCGAATTCTGGGGCTGGCCCTCGGTTTCCTTTGCGTGTCCGCGGGCATGTACCCGCTGCATCCATCGCCCTGGGTCTGGGCGTTCATGTCGTTCAACGCTTTCATCTGGCCGCACCTGGCGTACCAGTGGGCGCGCTGCTCGCCAGTGCCGTTTCGCGGCGAGCATCGCAACCTGCTGGTGGATGCCTTCCTTGGCGGGTTCTGGGTGGCGGCCATGCACTTCAACCCGCTGCCGACCACCACCACCCTGTCGTTGATGGCGATGAACAATATCGCCCTGGGTGGCGTGCCCTTTTTCCTGGCCGGTTGTCTGGCGCAGGCGCTGGGGATCGCTGTCGGGCTGCTGCTGTTCGGCGTCGGCTTCGTGACCCAGAGCAGTGCGCTGCAACTTTATGCCTGCCTGCCGATGCTGACCTTGTATCCGCTGGCCCTGGGGTTTATCTGCTACCAGCAGGCCAATGTCCTGTCCCGGCACAAGCGCGAATTGCTGGCCCTGAGCCGCACCGACAGCCTGTCGGGCCTGCTCAACCACGGGGCCTGGAAGGACCAGCTGGAAATCGAGTTCCAACGTTGCCGGCGCCAGGCCTCGACCCAGAACCAGGGCGGCGCCATCGCGCTGATCGATATCGATCATTTCAAGGCCATCAACGACACCTACGGCCATGTCGCCGGCGACATCGTGTTGCGCCAGCTGAGCAAGCTGCTCAAGCAGAACCTGCGGATCAGTGACCTGGCCGGGCGTTATGGCGGCGACGAGTTCTGCGTGATCCTGCCGGACGTGCCGCTGGAGCATGCCGCCGAACTGATGGAGGCCTTGCGTTGCCGTTTTGGCGGATTGGGCTATGAACAGAGCCCGGCCCTGGAGGTCAGCCTGAGCATTGGCCTGGCCGCCTATTCCCCGGACCACAGCGATGCCCTGGACTGGTTGAACGATGCCGACCAGGCCCTGTACGAGGCGAAGACCACCGGCCGCAACAAGGTCAGCTGCGGCCGCGGCGACCGCTCGCCAAAGGTCCTGCTGAACTCGCTGTGAGGCCGCTCGCAGAGCATTGCGCCAGCATGGAGGGGGGCGAATTTGTCAGGTAGGGTGAGCGGGCACCTTCCGACACGAAACAAGGACCGATTCATGACGCAGACTTCCCCTCGCTCATTGCTGGCCGCCCGTATCGGCCTGACCCTCGCCCTTGGCCTGCTGGCCACCCACGCCAGCGCCGCCCCCCACCCACAAGTGCAGAACGATGCGCAGCAATACCAGGGCGACGCCCTGAAACTGCTGGAGCGCCTGGTGAACATCGACTCGGGCTCCGGCTACGAGGCGGGGCTGGACCAGGTGAGCGACATCGCCATCGCCGAGCTGAAGAAGCTTGGCGCCAGCATCGAAAAAGTCCCCAACGGCACGGCCGGCGGCAGCCATGTGCTGGCCACGCTCAAGGGCACCGGCAAGGCCAGGATCCTGCTGATGGCGCACATGGACACGGTGTTCAAGGAAGGCACCGCGGCCGAGCGGCCGTTCCGCATCCAGGATGGTCGCGCCTATGGCCCCGGGGTGATGGACGACAAGGGCGGTATCGTCGCCGGGATCTACGCGCTGAAGGTCCTGGATAACCTCAAGTTCAAGGACTATGCACAGATCACCTTCCTGCTCGACGCCAGCGAGGAAACCGGTTCGGAGATCGCCACCGAGCTGATCAAGAAAACCGCCAAGGCCCACGACGTGACCTTGAACCTGGAACCGGGGCGCCCGGCCGATGGCCTGGTGGTGTGGCGCAAGGGCAGCGCCACGGCGCTGGTGGAGGTCAAGGGCAAGGCCGCTCACGCAGGCGTCGCGCCGGAGCTGGGGCGCAACGCGGCGATGGAGGCGGCGCACCAGATCCTGCAACTGGGCAAGTTGGGGGATGAAGAGAAGAAAACCACCATCAACTTCACCGTGCTCAAGGCCGGCGACCGGACCAATGTGATTCCCGACCAGGCCACCGCCAAGGCGGATGTGCGGGCGGCGGTGCCGGAGGAGTTCGACCGCATCGAGCAGGATCTGGCGCGGGTCTCGGCCAACAAGCTGATCGCCGATACCGAAGTCAAGACCACCTTGCAGCGCGGTTTGCCGCCGATGCCGCAGACCGAGAAGTCCGATGCGCTGGTGGCCATGGCCCAGGGCATCTACGGCGAACTGGGGCGCAAGCTGACCATCGAGGGCAGCGGCGGGGCGGCGGACTCCAGCCTCTCGGCCGGCGTCGGCACGCCGACCCTGGATGGCTTCGGCATCGTCGGCGGCAATATCCACACCCCCGAGGAGTACGCCGAAGTCGAGAGCGTGGCGCCACGGATCTACCTGCTGGCGCGGATGATCATGGAGCTGTCGGCCAAGCGCTGATTGCAGGAATAGACGCACTGCATTGTCTGCATGGCCGGACCTGTAGCCGCTGCCGAGCCCGCGAGGCTGCGATAGGACCGCAGGTCCTCCAGCGGTCTCGAGATCCTTGCGCCTGCTGCGCAGTCGATCGCAGCCTCGCAGGCTCGGCAGCGGCTACAAGGGGGAATGTGACTACAGGCGCCTGCGATCCCCCTGCCTATACTCGAAGGCCTCGTCCCCCACAGCGGAGCCTTCAATGAGCAACCACCTCACCGAATACGCCGACGCCAGCCCGGAAGTGCGGGCGGTGTTCGACGACATCATGCGCACCCGCCGGGTCGACCAGGTGAACAACTTCTGGAAATGCCTGGCGGCCCATCCGCCGACCTTGCGGCGTACCTGGGACAGTCTCAAGGAGATCATGGCGCCGGGGGCGCTCGATCCGCTGACCAAGGAGCTGATCTACGTCGCGGTCAGCGTCACCAACAACTGTCCGTATTGCATCGCTTCGCACACCGCCGCGGCGCGCAAGGCGGGGATGACGGAGGCGATGTTCGGTGAGTTGCAGGCGGTGGTCGGCATGGCCAACGAAACCAATCGCCTGGCCAACGGCTACCGGGTGCCGCTGGATGACGGGTTCAAGCTCGAATGAGTCCGATGCGGCCCTTGGCGCCGCTCAGGCATCAGCCAGCGCCGTCCTTGGGTTTTCGACCGCAGCCGCCTTGGCCTGGGTGGCCAGCAGCGGCACGGCGCGCACCAGGTCGCCGGGCTGCACTTGCAGGCGCTTGGCGCTGAGGCGATCCACCAGCAGGCAGCCGGACACCAGGCGAGCGCGGGCGCGGGTGACGCGGCAGCTTTCCAGCCGGCGGTTGTGGATCAGCCAGGTCGGCGCGTCGTCGTCCGGGGTGCCGACCAGCAGCGGCAGCACCTGGCTTTCGCGCACCGCGCGGACTTTGCTCAGCTCGGCCTCGATCACCGGCCCGCCGTCGAAGATGTCGATATGGCCCTGATGGGCAAAACCTTCGTGGCGCAGGATGGCCAGCGCCGCCTCGGCGTTTTCGTGGGCCTGGCCGATCGCGGCCTGGGCCGGTTCGCTGAGCAGGCAGGTGTACAGCGGCTGGCGCGGCAGCAGTTCGGCGATAAAGGGTTTGTGGCCGAGGCTGGACAGGTGGTCGGCCTGGACGAAATCCATCTGCAGAAAGTGCCGGCCCAGGCTGTTCCAGAACGGCGAGCAGCCGTTCTCGTCGCCCTTGCCGCGCAGCTCGGCGATCAGCTTGTCGCCGAACAGGTGCGGAAACTCGGCGACGAACAACAAGCGCGCCAGGGACAGCAGGCGGCCGTTGCTGTCACGGCGCTGGTCGGGGCGCAGGAACAGCGAGCAGAGTTCCGATTGGCCGGTCATCTCGTTGTTCAGGAACAGGGTCGGGATCTGCCGCCGGATGCCCAGGTGCGGCGCCGAATTGACGGTCATGCCGACCCGGTAGCTGTACCAGGGTTCGCGCAGGCCCACGGCGCCGGTCAGGGCGCTGATGCCGATCACTTGCTGGTCGTCGTCCTCGAGCACGAACAGGTAGTCGGCGTCGGCCCGTTCCACCTGTTCGGCAAAGGTCCGCTGGGCCCAGCGAATCCGATGAGTCAGGCGATCCTGGTTGGCCGGCAGAGTGGTCAGCCCCAGGCCCGCGCGCTGGGCCAGGGCCATCAGCGCGGGCAAGTCAGTCATGCGTACCGGGCGAACGATCATGATGCAGCTCCTTCTGCGCGCCTGTTGCGGCGGCGAATGCAAACGTGTCCGGGGTTCTTCATAGGGCGACCAGCCGTACCGGGTCGCCGGTTTGCAGGTGCAGGGCCTGGAAGGTTTGCGGGTCAAGTCTGACCAGGTCCCCCGGCGCTTCGTCCAGGTGCACCAGGGCCGCCCGGTATTGCCCCAGCCGCTCGTTGCTCGCCAGCCAGGCCCGGCCGCTGCCGCTCTGTGGGCCCGGGCAGGCGTTGGCGATAAGGCTCTGGCGGATGGAGCGAACGCCGCTGTGGCGGGCGTACAGCGTCGGGCCGCCGTCGAACAGGTCGACATAGTGGTTGGCTTCGAACCCCTCGCGCAGAAGGATCTCGTAGGCCTCGCGACCCTGCGGGTGGACCTGGCCGATACAGTCCTGGGCCGCCTTGGGCAGCATCGGGATGTAGATCGGGTACTGCGGCATCAGGTCGGCGAGGAAGCTGCGGCTCTGCAGGCCGCACAGGCGTTCGGCCTCGACATAGGGCAGGTCGAAGAAGTGCTTGCCCAGGGCATCCCAGAACGGCGAATGGCCGTCGTCGCTGCTGTAGCCGACGATCTCGGTGATGCTGGTGTCGGCGAAGCGCGAGCCATGGGCGGCGATGAACAGCAGGCGAGCCCTGGAGAGCAGCTCCGCCATCGGCGTGCCCACCAGGTCCGGGTCGATATGAAAGCCGCGCAGAAGGCTGTGGTTGCTCAGGTCCTGGCACAGCGACAGGGTCGGCACGCCGTGCTGCACGTTCAGCTCCCGCGAGCTGCTGACGAAAGGCCGGTTGCGCAGGCTGTAGAAGGGCGCGGAAAACCCGGCCATGGCGAGGATTTCCGAACAGCCGCGCAACTGGCCGCTGGCCGGGTCGTGCAGGACAAAAAAATAGTTCTCCGGCCCCGGCGCCTGCACGTTGGCGGCGAAGGAGGCGCAGGAGTCGAGAATCTTGTCCAAAAGGTGTTGTCGATCGTCCGGTAGGGACGTCACCCCCACCAGGCTTTCACGGGCCAGCCGTTGCAACTCCGGCAAATCGTCTGGCGCAACTGGGCGTAAGACCAGCATGGATGCACTCCTGTATCAAAATGATCGACGCCTGGTCGCGAAACCCGGGGCGCCGAACCTGACAATCACTGTCGGTTTCCACGCATTACTGCCACTGCCCGCATGGGCGGGTGGTGGCACGCAGGCACCTGTCGGCGCCCACTCGGATTCGCCGGAGCACCTTCATGGTGCCGCGGCGGCCGGGGGTATTGATTAAAGTGGATCGGCCAGCGCCGTATTGGCGCCCAGCTTGTTGAGGAAAAACAGGTAGACCAGGCCGATGGCGATCCAGATGCAACCGAGTTTCTGCGCATCGACCCCCATGTTGTACATGATCGCGCAGACAATTAGAAAGCCGATCACCGGGCAAATCAGATGCCGCAGTACCTGGGCCGAATGGTTGCGACGCCAGTAGTGATTGATCACGGTCAGGTGCAACAGCATGAAACCGCTGAGGGCGCCGAAGTTCACCAGGGAGGTGAGGGTGTCCACCGAGTTGATGAACAGGTAGCAGATCAGCAGCGACAGCACGGCCACCAGGTAGATGCTGACGTGCGGCGTGTTGTGCCTGGGGTGGACCTTGGCCAGGATCTTCGGCAGCTTGCCGTCGCGGGCCATGCCGAACAGCAGGCGCGACACCGCCGCTTGCGAGGTGATGGCCACCGCCACGCCCCAGGCCAGCGCGGTGGCCACCGCGGTCAGGGTCGCCAGCCAGCTGCCGCCAGCGATTTCGGCGATCTCGTAGAAGGCGGTGTCGGCCGACTTGAAGCCCATGCCGGCGGCCAGGTCGGTGGCGATCCAGGTCTGCACCACGAAGATCGCGCCCATCACCAGCAGGGTGATCAGCGCGGCGCGGCCGACGCTCTTGCCCGGCTCGCTCTTGATCTCTTCGGCCAGGGTGGAAATGGCATCGAAACCGAGGAACGATAGCACGGCGATCGACACGCCCTGCATCAGCATGCCGAAGTGGAAATTCTCCGGGTGGTACAGCGGCGCCAGGGTCAGCTGGCCGTTACCGGCGCCACCGTGCAGGGCGTTCCAGGCGTAGAACAGGAAGATCCCCAGCACCACCAGTTGCGCCAGGAGAAACACGATGTTCATCCGTGCGGTGAAGGTGATGCCGCGCAGGTTGACGAAGGTGGCGCTGACCAGGAACGCGAGGATGAAGCCGACCTTGGGAATGTCCGGGTACAGGTGGTTCAGCGCCATGGCCGCGTAGACGTACAGCAACGGCGGGATCAGCAGGTAGTCGAGCAGCATCAGCCAGCCGGCGATGAAGCCGACATGGGGGTTGAGCCCGCGCTGGGCGTAGGAGTAGACCGAGCCGGCGATGGGAAAGGCGCGGGCCATGCTGCCGTAGCTGAGGGCGGTGAAAAGCATCGCCAGCATGCCGATGATGTAGGCCAGCGGCACCATGCCCGGTGCTTCCTGGTTCACATAGCCGTAGACCCCGAACGGGGCGATGGGGATCATGAAAATCATCCCGTAGACCACCAGGTCGCGCAGCGTCAGGCCGCGCTTGAGTTCCTGTTTGTAGCCGAATTCTTCAATCTCCATGAAGAGGTTCTCCTTGTCAGCCAAAGGGGGGGCGGGAGCCTGTCGCTGAGGTCGAAGGACGACCTGCAGGGGCAGGCAATGTATTTGAACCTGGCAGGTTTAAAGACACGCCACGGCGGTTTTTTATAGTTGTTGTACCGGTACAGCAAACAGCTTTTTTACAACGACAGCTCCATCCTGATTCGCAGCTTTTTTACAACAGCGGTGCCAGATAATCCGTCCAGCACTGTATGGCCTGCGGGGTGCGCAGCAGGTCGTTGCGCACCTCGATCAATACCGAATCCAGCCCGCGGGCATCGCCGTGGGCCGGCACGGTCATGTCGCCCAGGGCGTCGATCTTGTACGGCTCGTTGCCGGCGATCTTCACGTCGTGGACCGACATGCCTTCCAGCAGGCGCCGGGCGTAACCCTCGGCGCGGTCGAACAGCACGCCCATCTCCAGCGTGCGGCGCTGGCCGTAATACAGCGGGGTAAAACTGTGGATGCCCACCACCCGCACCGGCCGGCCCGCGGCCAGGCGTGCGTCGATCAGCCCGCTCAGGCGCGCATGAAAGGGCCTGAACAGCTGCTTGCGGCGGTACTCGCGGGTGGCTTCGTCGAGGTACTGGTTGCCCGGAATCTGGTAGATCTCGCTCTGCAACGGAATGCTGTCGTGGGCCTGGCACGGGCGGTTGAGGTCGATCAGCAGCCGCGAATAATTGGCCGTCAGCAGGGTGGCGCCGAGGGTCTGCGACAGGCTTTGCGCCAGCTCCAGGGCGCCGGGGTCCCAGGCGATGTGTTCGCGCGCCGCTTCCGGGTCCAGGCCGAGGTCGTTGAGTTGCGCCGGAATATAACGGCTGGCGTGTTCGCAGACGAGGATCAGCGGGTGCGCGGAATCTTCTCGCAGCAGCTGGTAGGCCGGTCGGGTGTACAGCCCCAGTTCAGCGGTTTCAGTACAGGTGTGCATAGTGCTCACAGAGTTGGGCAGGGGTCAGGTGCTCGGTCAGTTCTACTTCCTTGTGTTTGACGGCGAAATAGGTTTCCAGCAGCGGGGCTGGCAGCGCTTGCAGCAGTTCCGGGCAGTTGCGCAGGCAGTCCAGTGCCTGCGGCAACGAGGCCGGAAGGGCGACGATGCCGCGGTCCTGGCGCTGCTCTGCGCTCAGTTCGTCCGGCACTTCGTCGGTCACGGCGCGCAGGGGCAACTGCTGTTCGATACCCAGGCGTCCGGCGATCAGCACCGCGGCCATGGCCAGGTGCGGCGAGGCGGTGGCGTCCAGCGCGCGGAATTCCAGGTTGTACTGCGGCGCCACGGGCTTGCCGCCGATGCTCACGGTAGGGCAGATGCGCAGCGAGGCTTCGCGGTTGCGCTGGCCCAGGCAGGCGTAGGAGGCGCTCCAGTGATGGGGCTGCAAGCGGGCGTAGGAAATCGGCGTCGGCGCGGTAAAGGCGCAGAGCGCCGGCAGGTACTTGAGCACCCCGGCGGCCCAGCACTCGCCGAGGTGCGACAGGCCATTGGCGCTCTGCGGGTCGTACAGCACCGGCGTGCCATCCAGGTCCTGCAGGCTCAGGTGCAGGTGCACGCCATTGCACACCGCGTGCTCCGCGGTCTTGGGCGCAAAGCTCAGGCCATGGCCGAGTTGCCGGGCGATCTCGCGGGTGATCTCGCGCACGTTCACCGCGCGGTCGGCGGCGGCCACGCCCTGGGTCGGGCGGCAGGTGATTTCGTATTGCTGCTTGCCGTATTCGGGCAGGAACATTTCCGGCTCGACGCCCGCGGCGCGCAAGGCGCTGAGCAGCCAGCCGCCGAAGTCCGCACCCTGGCGCTGGGCCTGCAGGGAGAAGGCCAGGCGCTCCGGTTGCGCGGTGGCGCTGTGCAGGTTGAATTCGTGCTCGAAGGCCGCGGTGATCTGCAGCCCCAGCTCGCTGGCGTAGCGCTGCACCTCGTTGCGCAGCAGGGTGCGCGGGCAAGCGGCCCAGGGCTGGCCGTCGGTCTCGCGGATGTCGGCGTGGATGAAGTCCAGCGGCGAGGCGCTGGCGTCCGGGCCGTTGCCGACATACACCCGGCTGGCCAGGTCGGGGATCAGCCGCAGGTCGCCACGGGCGCCCCAGGGGTTGGGCTCGGCAATGATGTCCTGCGGGGTCAGCGCGCTGTTGGCCGGCACCCAGCCGCAGCCGGCGCTGGTGTAGCTGTCCAGTTCGTCGCTGGGGAACGAGCGGCCACGGCTGACGCCGATCAGGTCGGTGGTGAGCAGGGTGGTCATGGCCACCGGCCGCAATGGCTCGCTGTTGCGGCTCATGCCTGCATCTCCCGCAGGCGGTCGAGCACGGTCTGGGTGTCGGTGATCCAGCAGTAGCCCTTGATCGCGTTCAGGCAGGCCTGGTGCCGGACGTCGGTGTAGGTGGCGCAGGCGTCTTCCACCAGGGTCACCAGGTAACCGCGGTCGGCGGCGTCGCGCACCGCCATGTCGACGCACTGGTCGGTGACGATGCCGGCGACGATCAGGTGGCGGGTCTGCAGGTTGCGCAGCACGTAGTCGATGTTGGTCGAGTTGAAGACCCCGGAGGAGGTCTTGGGCAGGACGATTTCGTTCTCCCGCGCCGCGAGCGGATCGATGATCGCCGCCTGCGGGCTGCCCTTGGGCAGGTGCATGTCCGACAGCTTGTGGTCCAGCGAGCGGTCGCGGCCATCGGCGGTCAGGCTTTCGATAATGGTGTGCAGCACGTTCTGCCGGGCGCCGCGCATGGCCGCCAGGAGCTTCTGCTGGTTGGGAATCACCTGCTCGCGGGTGCGCTTGATGAAGTACTCGGCATCCGGCACCTGCAAATGCGGATCCAGCTGCGGCTCGAGCCAGGCCCGTTGCATGTCCACCAGCAGCAGGGCGGTGCGATCGAGGGTGAATGGCAGGTCGCGGGGCGATTGGTGGGGAAGGCAGACCATCCTTATTTGTCCTCCAGCAGGTGAGTGGCGAATTCGTTGCGCAGGGCGTCGATGCCCTCCAGGCGTCGGTCCAGGTCGGTGCTGCGCAGGGTCAGGCTGGCGACCAGCGCCTCGACCTGGGCCAACGCCGGCACCAGGGTGTCGAAGGCCGAGGCCGACTCCACCGGGGCACTGATGATCAGGTCCGCCAGCTCCCGCAGGGGCGAGGCGTAGATGTCGGTGAACAGCACCACCCGCGCGTGCCGCGCCTTGGCCGCACTGGCCACGCGCAGGGCCTGGCTCTGGTAGCGGCGGTAGTCGAACAGCAGGACGATGTCCTGGCGCTGCACGTCATACAGGCGGTCGGGCAGTTGCGCGTTGTCGTCCAGGGCCACGCAGCCGGGGCGCATCAGGCGCAGGTGATTGAGCAGGTAGCTGGCGAGAAAGTTGCTGAAGCGCCCGCCGTAGCAGTACAGCGCGTGCCGGCTGTCCAGCAGCCAGTCGACCAGGATACGCACGTCTTCGGGCTGGGTCAGGGCCTGGGTCTGTTCCAGGCTGCGCAGGCTGCCTTGCAGGTAATGGCTCCAGGCATCGTCCCGAGGGACCTGGGCCCGCGGTTGCAACAGGGTGCTGGGCGAACGCAGGCGAGCGTCCATGTCGCTGAGCAGCGCTTCCTGGAACTGCGCATAACCGCCGAAACCGAGTTTTTTCACCAGCCGCACGATGGTCGGATCGCTGACGCCGGCGTGTTCGGCCAGCCGCGACATGGGCCCCAGGCCGTTGCGCGGGTAATGGTCGAGCAGGGCCCGGATGACCTTGCGCTCCGAAGGCGTGAGATCGAGGGCCGGGTCGGTGATCTGGTCTCTGAGAGACGGCATAAAAACGCCTTCGCAAGTGGATGTCGTTTTTGTTTCACTGAAAGTGAAAACAGTATTTATGTAATTTACGCTACATGTCCAGTGAAAAATAAAAGCGCCCTGCAATGCGCCAAAAGGGGGCGTGAAAGCCCCGGTTTATTGGGTGTTCGAGGTTTTTTGAGGCACGCCGTCAGCGCGGCAGGGTGCCGCGAAAGGCGGCGCTGAGGGCGCGCAGGGTTTCCTCGGAGCGGGCGTCGGTGGGCCGCGCGAGCAAGATGATTTCACTGACCGGCAGCACCGGCAGCCCGAGGCGTTCGCCGACTTCCACCGCGCCGGCCGGCGCCACCCGATGGGCCAGCGCCGCGACCCCGAGCCCGGCGCTGACCGCGGCGCACACGGCCATCACGCCACCGCCGATGAAGACCTCGGTCCAGGCAATGCCGGCGTCGTCCAGCACCCGCACGGCGACATGCCGCACGCCACAGGGCGCGGCCATGGTCGCCAGCCGCAGCGGGGTGCCCGGCGCCTGCTGCCAGGCCGGCGCGGCGAACCAGCCGAAGCGCTCGGCCACCAGCACTTCGCCATCCTGGCGCGCACCTTCGTTGCGCACGATGACCGCGTCCAGCTCCTCGCGGTCGAAGGCCGCCGTCAGGTCCCGGGAGGAGGCGATGCGCACCTCGATGATCAGCAACGGATCGTAGGCGGCGATGCGGCTCAGCAGGTGCGGCAGTTCCGCGCCGGCCACGTGGTCGCTGATGCCGATGATCAGCCGCCGCGCCGGCGCCGCCTGCATGTCGCCCAGGGCCCGCTCATGGGCGCGCAGCAGGTCGCGGGCGGCCTGCATGAATTGCTCGCCGACCGGTGTCAGGCGCACATGCCGGGGCGTGCGCTCCAGCAGGCGATAGCCGAGGCGTTCCTCCAGGCGCTTGAGCTTGAGGCTGATGGCGGCCTGGGAGGTGTCCAGCGCCTGGGCGGCGCGGGTGAAACTGCCGAAGTCGGCGATCAGCACGAAGGCGTGCACGGTGTCGATGTCCAGCGGCTTGATGGGTTCGCTCATATCGAATGCTTATCGTAGATATATATGCCGATATCTTGTTGTAATGGCTGGCCCCGCGCAAGCTGGCAACACCTTCAAGCACAGGAGCATCGCCATGTTGGCCAAACAGTATTCACACCGCCTGCCCGCCGATTACGACATGGGCGTGATCCGCCACCGCGCCGCGGATCGCGGGCCCTTGTGGGACGAGGTCGACGGGTTGCTGTTCAAGGTCTTCGCCGGGCAGGAACAGGGTGTGCACGGCGCGCGGCATAACCTGTACGCCTCGATCTACCTCTGGGCCGATCCGGCGGGCGCCGCCCGGTTCCTTATGGGCAGCGGTTTCGACAGCGTGATCGACTCGTTCGGCCGTCCGCACATCGAGTCCTGGTTGCCCCTGGACTGGCGTCGCGGGCGCGCCAACCAGGCACGGACGCTGTACCGCGAGCCGCTGGCGATAGACCCACTGGCGGATCGCGCCAGGTTGCTGGCCGAGCAGGTCGAACACAACCAGCGGCTGGCCGATGACCCGGACACCTTCGCCGTGTTCGTCGCCCTCGACCTGCAGGCCTGGGAGCTGGTGCGCTTCACCCTTTCGACCAGCGCGCCCGACAGCGCGCGCGGCGCCGAACGCTACGAGGTGCTGTACCTGGCCCGGTCGAGGATCGCCAGCGCCTAGGTTCGGCTGCGACAAGTTGGGAATCCCTCGGCGGCCCATGATACAAACGCAGCCACATTGCCCGCTGCGTCCATTCAACGTCGAGAGATTCCCCGTGCCGGCCACCCGTTTGACCCTGATCTGCCATGCCCGGACCGTCGCCCAGAAGCGCGCGCGTTTCCCGCTGGACGAACCGCTGGAGATGGATTGGCAGGCGCTGGCGGGCTCGCGGGCCGGCGCGTTCAAGCGTGCGCCGCGCCTGCTCAGCGGGCCGGAGCAACGGGCGCGGCAGACCGCCGCCCTGTATGGCTCCAGCGTGGAGACGGTGGCGGCGTTGCGCGACTGTGACATGGGCCGCTGGCAGGGCCTGGCTCTCGACGATCTGCAGCGCGAGCAGCCCGAGGCCGTGCAAGCCTGGCTGGCCGACAGCCACTCGGCGCCCCATGGCGGCGAGTCGGTGGCGCAGCTGTGCGAGCGGGTCGCGGCGTGGCTGGCAGCGCTGAGCGAGCAGCCCGGGCATGTGCTGGCGGTGACCCATCCGCTGGTCATCCGCGCGGCGCTGGTGCATGTCATGCAATGCCCGCTGGCCAGTTTCAATGCCATCGATGTCGAGCCGCTGGCCCAGGTCGAACTGCGTTTCAACGGGCGCTGGCGCTTGCGTCTGGACCAGCGCGATTAGCGGGCTTGGCTCGGCGTGGCCTGGGGATTTTTTCGCGAGCAAGCTCGCTCCTACAAAGACAGTGCAACCCCTTGTAGGAGCGAGCTTGCTCGCGATAGGCCGCCCGGCGGCCGCTTTGTGACGCGCCGCGACAACCCGGCCATACTCCATTTCCGATTCGCCATCGAGACCTGCCCCTCGTGAAAACCCTCCTGATCATCGGCATCGGCGCCGGCAACCCCGACTACATCACGATGCAGGCGGTCAAGGCGCTCAATCGCACCGACGTGTTCTTCCTGATGGACAAGGGCCAGAGCAAGGACGCGCTGATCGACCTGCGCCGGGAAATCTGCGAGCGCTACATCGAGCGGCCCGGCTACCGTTTTGTCGAAGCGCAAAGCCCGGAGCGACTGCGCGGCGCCGAGGTGGATTACCAGGCCAGCGTCGCCGAGCTGAACCGCGACAAGCAGCGCACCTTCGAGCGGCTGATCGATGAGGAACTGGCGGACGGTGAAACCGGGGCTTTCCTGGCCTGGGGCGATCCGGCGCTGTACGACAGCACCATTCGCATCCTGCAGGCGATCCTGGCCAGCGGCCGCTGTGCGTTCGAGTTCGAGGTGATCCCCGGCATCACCAGCGTCCAGGCCCTGGCGGCGCAGCACAAGGTGCCGTTGAACCGCATCGGCCGCTCAGTGGAGATCACCACCGGCCGGCGACTGGCGGCGGGGCAGGTGAGCGATGCCGACAGCCTGGTGGTGATGCTCGACGCCGAGGACTCCTATCGCCAGGTGGCGGACCAGGACCTGGAGATCTACTGGGGCGCCTACCTCGGCACGCCGGAGGAAATCCTGATTGCCGGCCGGCTCAAGGAGGTCGCGGGGCAGATCCAGCAAGTGCGCAAGGCGGCGCGGCAGGCCAATGGCTGGATCATGGACACCTACCTGCTGCGCAAGCCCGAGGATTGAGGCAAGCGGGAAGCTGCTTCTGCAGGAGCGAGCGGGCGGCGATCCGACTTGCCCGCGATGACGTTCTCCCGCTTGGCCCATCACTCGACAACCACCTTCTCCCCACGTCCGAACCGTTCGCGGTACGCCGACGGCGGCAGGCCCACCACGCTGCGAAAGGCCACGCGAAAACTCTCCACCGAGCGGTAGCCGCAGCGCAGGGCGATGGTCTCGGTGTGCTCGCTGCCGCTCTCCAGCAACTCCCGCGCCCGGGCCAGGCGTTCGTGCTGCAGCCAGGCCTTGGGCGAAACACCGGTGGCCTGGTTGAAGCGGCGCAGGAAGGTGCGCTCGCTCATCAGCGCCTGGCTGGCCAGGTCGCGCACCTCCAGTGGCTCATGCAGGTGTTCGCGGGCCCAATGCATGACCCGCGACAGGTCGTTGCGCGGCGTGCGGCTGACCGGCGCCGGAATGAACTGCGCCTGGCCGCCGGTGCGTTGCGGCGACATCACCAGGCGCCGCGCCACCGAGTTGGTGACGTGGGTGCCGAAGTCGCGGCTCACCAGGTGCAGGCAGGCGTCGATCCCGGCGGCGCTGCCGGCCGAGGTGATGATCTGCCCCGAATCCACATAGAGCACGTCCGGGTCCACCAAAATGGTGGGGAAACGCTCGGCCAGTTCATCGGTGTATTGCCAGTGGGTGGTGGCGCCCCGGCCGTCCAGCAGCCCGGTGGCCGCCAGGGCGAATACCCCGGAGCAGATCGACAGCAGCCGCGCGCCGCGCTCATGGGCGCGCACCAAAGCCTCGCTCAGCCCCGGCGGCAGCGGCTCGTTGCGGTTGCGCCAGCCGGGGATGACGATGGTCCGCGCCTGCTCCAGCAGCTCCATGCCGCCGTCGGCCAGCACCTGGATACCGCCCATGGCCCGTAGCGGCCCGGGCTCGACGGCGACGATGCGGTGTTCGTACCAGGGGAAATCGAACTCCGGGCGGGCCAGGCCGAAGATCTCCACGGCGATGCCGAACTCGAAGGTGCAGAGGCCGTTGTAGGCCAGGATCGCGACTAAACCGGGGGCGTTATGCATTTGGCGGGAAGTTACCAGTCAGTGTCTTGTGCGCCACTGTAGCGGCGTCGCTCGTGTCGATAAAGTCTCGCCACACCCACTGTTGTTCTGGAGACGCCGCAATGACCAGCCTGGTTCGTGAAGTTCCCGCCGCCCCCTCGGCCATCGCCCTGATGCATTTTTCCAACCGCCTGACCTTCGAGACCGATTGCTCGGACGTCTTTGGCAGCCAGGAAGCCGGGGAGGTCGACTTCGTCCTGCTGGATGTGCGCGGACCGCTGGCGTTCGAGCGCGGCCATGTGCCGGGGGCGGTCAATCTGCCTGGGCGGCTGATCAACGCCGAGCGCCTGGCGGGCTACTCCCGCGACACCTTGTTCGTGGTCTATTGCGCCGGCCCGCACTGCAACGGCGCCAATAAGGCCGCGGTCAGGCTGGCGGCCCTGGGTTACCCGGTCAAGGAAATGATCGGTGGCGTGACCGGCTGGCTGGATGAAGGCTTTGCTCTCAGCGTCGAGCTGGAGCGGCCGGCGAGCATGGTGGCGGAGTGCGCCTGCTGAGTCACCGTGGTGCCTGATTGGCGGCCGCTTCGCGCCCGTTCGCAGCCTCGCTGGCACTCGACAGCGGCTACAGTTGGCGTTGTGCGTGTAGCCGCTGCCGAGCCCGCGAGGCTGCGATCGAGGACGTCGTCCTCGCAAAACCGCTGTACCGGGCCTGGCTGAAATACCGCGGCCCGCTCGTATCTAGGATGATTAAGGCCTTGCAAGGCGTTCCGGCGGCGACTGGCGAGTCGCGACTCAGGCGCTGGAACGCGGAAAAATGCCGGGATCGAGGGCATTTTCCAGGGGCCTCGCACTAATGTGGGGCCGCTCGGTCGATGCCTGGATTTCTCGGTTTTTTATATAAGTATTTGTCGCATAAACACAATTTGCCTCCCGGACGCCGCTCTAGACTGCTGGCCACTTCGATTTCCCCCAATCGAACCTTTCTGCCAATAAAAGCCTCCGTCTACGGGAGTTATAAATGAAGAAGCTTGTACTGTTCGGTGCCCTGGCACTGTCCATGCTGTCCCTGACCGCCGTGGCTGACGATGCCAAGCCGATCCGCATCGGTATCGAAGCCGGCTACCCGCCATTCTCGATGAAAACCCCCGACGGCAAGCTCACCGGTTTCGACGTGGATATCGGCGACGCGCTGTGCGAGCAGATGAACGTCAAATGCACCTGGGTCGAGCAGGAATTCGACGGCCTGATCCCGGCGCTGAAAGTGCGCAAGATCGACGCCATCCTGTCGTCCATGACCATCACCGACGATCGCAAGAAAAACGTCGACTTCACCATCAAGTACTACCACACCCCGGCGCGCTTCGTGATGAAGCAAGGCACCGAGGTCAAGGACCCGCTGACCGAGCTCAAGGGCAAGAAAGTCGGGGTGCTGCGCGCCAGTACCCATGACCGTTTCGCCACCGAGGTGCTGGTGCCGGCCGGGATCAACCTGGTGCGTTACGGCTCCCAGCAGGAAGCCAACCTGGACATGGTTTCCGGTCGCATCGACGCGCTGCTGGCCGACTCGGTCAACCTCGACGACGGCTTCCTGAAAACCGACGCCGGCAAGGGCTTCGCCTTCGTCGGTCCCGAGTACAACGATCCGAAGTACTTCGGTGGCGGCGCCGGCATCGCCGTGCGCAAGGGCGATACCGCCCTGGCCGAGAAATTCAACACCGCCATTACTGAGATCCGCGCCAACGGCAAGTACAAGGCCGTGCAGGACAAGTACTTCAAGTTCGACGTCTACGGCGAGTAATTCGCTGCTGCACTGAAGAAGGCGGCTACCGTTTACCGGGGCCGCCTTTTTCATGAGTGCTCTTTACCCCGTGCGATGGGGCGCCCCTGTAGCCGCTGCCGAGCCCGCGAGGCTGCGATCGACCCCGCGGGGGGGCGCAGGGACCTTGAGATCGCTGAAGGCCTTCGGCCTTATCGCAGCCTGCGGCAGCGGCTACAGAAGCCCGCGTCACCCGGCAGCGGACGACGACCTTTTCACGGCCGCGCAAATGCCTCAGGCTACGGCCCCCGCCGAACTCCATTTTTCTTCCGGAGCCCTTCATGCAACGCATCGACCACTCCTTGCCCTGGAGCCACCTGGGCACCCAGCGCCAGCTCAGCGTGTTCCGTTTTGGCAGTGGCAGCCGCAAGGTCTATATCCAGGCCAGCCTGCACGCCGACGAATTGCCGGGCATGCGCACCGCCTGGGAACTGAAAAAACGCCTGAGCGAACTGGAAGCCCAGGGGCAGCTCAAGGGCGTGATCGAGCTGGTGCCGGTGGCCAACCCCATCGGCCTCGACCAGCATTTGCAAAGCAGCCACCTGGGGCGATTTGAAAGCGGCAGCGGGAAGAACTTCAACCGTGCCTTCGTCGAACTCAGCGGCCCGGTGGGCGACCTGATCGGTGACCGCCTGGGCAGCGATGCGGCGGCCAACGTCGCCTTGATCCGCCAGACCATGGGCGATGTCCTCGACGCTCTGCCAGCCCCGACCTCGCAGCTCCAGGCCCTGCAACGCCTGCTGCTGCGCCATGCCTGCGACGCCGACATCACCCTCGACCTGCACTGCGATTTCGAAGCGGCGATCCACCTCTACGCATTGCCTCAGCACTGGCCACGCTGGCAATCCCTGGCCGCGCGGCTGAAGGCCGGCGTGGCGCTGCTCTGCGAGGATTCCGGCGGCAGTTCGTTCGACGAATCCTGCTCCACGCCCTGGCTGCGCCTGGCCCGCGACTTCCCGCGGGCGGCGATTCCCCCGGCCAACCTCGCCACCACCCTGGAGCTGGGCAGCATGGGCGACACCCGGGTCGAACAGGCCCAGGCCAACTGCGAAGCGATCCTCGGTTTTCTCGCCGAGCAGGGGTTTATCGACGGCCAATGGCCGGCGACTCCGGACGCCTGCTGCGAGGGCATGCCGTTCGAAGGCACCCAATACCTGTTCGCCCCGCACCATGGGGTGGTCAGCTTCCTGCGTGAGGCTGGCGAATGGGTGGAGCGGGGCGATGCGATCTTCGAGGTGGTCGACCCGCTGAACGACACCGTCAGCGTGGTGCGCGCTGCCACCAGCGGCGTGCTGTTCGCCCTGGACCGCAGCCGCTACACCGAGCCGGGTATCTGGCAGGCCAAGGTCGCCGGCCGCGAACCTATCCGCAGCGGCAAGCTGACCAACGATTGAGCGAACCGCTCCTCACTGCTCCTCACTAATAGGAGCGAGCTGGCTCGCGATGGCCGCTCCGCGGCCAGACCACCAGGCAACGCCTTTGCCCTTGGTGACCGCGAGCCCCTCTCACCCGGAAGGACGTCCCATGTTCAAGTTCCTGGCCCTGTTACTGCTAAGTGTTTGCGCCACTGCCCAGGCGCAGACGGTGCTGCACGACGACCTGCCGCTGCTCTACCTGGAACAGGCCGCGGCCGATTCCCGCGACCGGCCTTTGGTGATTTTTCTCCATGGCTACGGCAGCAACGAAGAAGACCTGTTCGGCCTCAAGGATGGGTTGCCGGCGGATTACACCTACCTCTCGGTACGGGCGCCGCAGACGGTGGAAGAGGGCAGTTACCAGTGGTTTCATAAGCAGGGCGAAGGCGCTTACGACGGCGTGACCGCCGAGCTGGCCGACAGTGCGAAGCTGATCGACGAGTTCGTCCGGCAGGCGCTCGCCAAGTACCACACCCGCGCCGACCGGGTGTTCCTGGTGGGCTTCAGCCAGGGCGCGATCATGGCCTACGAGCTGGGCCTGCGCCATCCCCAGGCGGTCCGTGGGATCGCCGCCCTGAGCGGGAAGATCCTGCCGGTGCTGCGCTCGCAGCTCAAGAGCGGCGCGGGCCTGGAGCGGCTGGCGATCTTCATCGCCCATGGCACCGCGGACATGCGCCTGCCTTACAGCGATGGCTCCGAGGCCGACAGCCTGTTGCGCGGCCTGGGCCTGGCTCCGCAATTCCATGCCTACCCGGGCATCGGTCACACCATCAGCGACACCGAGCTCCAGGACTTGAACCGCTGGTTGCTCAGCCTCAACCCTTGAAGCCGTGAACCCGCCGCGGCCGCTGTGCCGCTGCGCTTACTTGCCGACGATCTGGCTGACCAGCTTGTCGTGATTGGCCTTGTCGCCGATTCGCGAAATCACCTGCACCACCGCCATGCGGTTACCCGAGCCGGCCAGCAGGGTGGAGCTCTGGGTCATGCCGCCGCCCTGGGTCGCGGTGCTGTCGATCTGGCGCAGGCCGAGGCCGCCGCGGGTCATGCTTTTTTCGCTCTGCTTGCTGAAATCCGGCAGGGCCGCCGCCTGTTGCGAGAGGAAACCCGACACCGCGCTGTCGAGGAACTGTGCGTCGTTGTCCTTGGCCTGCACCGCATCGGGGATCAGGTTCTCCGCGGCGATGACCACGGTCTTGGTGCTGGCGTTGGTGTACAGAGTGCCGGTGGCGCCGGCGGTGCCGCTGGCTTCGTCGCCGGCCGGCAACGGGTTGGCGATGAAACCCTTGGGCAGGCTGAACTTGAACTTGCCGCCGAGCATCGAGACGGTCTCGACCTTGGCCTTGTTGTTCGTCGGCTGGGCCGCGGACACCTCCAGGGCGCTGAAGCCGGCCAGCGCCGCCAGGACCAGGACTGCGGCGTGTTTACCGAACAGGGACATGCAGATTCTCCAGAGTGAGCGCGTTGGGGCGCGCATCTTCCCACGGCTGTCGCGGGGCACTCCAGCGGGATATGCGGTGACACGAAATTTCGGATAAAAGGGCGCGGGAGCGGCCTTCGTGGCGCTTGTCGGACGCTCGTCAACCCTGGGCAGAACGCGCCCCCGAGGTCGCCAGCACCGCCCCGGCGATGATCAGCAGCGCCGGCACCAGCAGCCACACACTGGCCGCGCTTTGCCCGATCACGATCAGCAGCAGGGTGGAGATCAACGGCGCCAGGTACGACAGTGCGCCGAGCGTGGCCAGGTTGCCGTGTTTGGTGGCGTGGTCCCAGGCGAAGAAGGCCAGGCCGACAGGGCCCAGCCCCAGGCCGAGGATCGCCAGCCATTGCTTGAGGTCCGGTTGCACCGGGCTTTCGAACATCAGGTGGCAGAGCAGCCCGGCCAGCGCCACCAGCCCGCAGATGCCACCGATCAGGCTGCTGGGCACGCTGCTGAAACGACGGTTGAGCACCGAGTAGCCGGACCACACCAGGGCGCAGCCGAATGCCGCCAGGTAACCCGCCACCGGCATCGCGCCGACCTGGCTGGAAGCGCGCTGCTGCATGATGAACGCGGTGCCGGCCAGCCCCAGCAAGGCGCCGGTCAGTTGCCGGCCGCGCAGCGGTTCGCTGCCGGCCCGGGCCGCCAGCAGGACGATCAGCAACGGCCAGAGGTAGGCGATCAGGCTGGCCTCGGCGGCCGGCGCGGTTTTCAGGGCGAAGAAATACAGCGCGTGGTAGGCAAAGATCCCGCCGAACCCCAGGGCCCAGACCGGCCAGGGCTGGCGCCAGCCACGAAAGCCGGCGCGTCCCCGCAAGCCGAGCAATACCAGGCTGGCGCCGCAGGCCACGGCAAAGCTCAGGGCCAGCAACTGGAAGGGGGGAATGCCGGCGGTGAGGGTGGTCAGCAGCGCCAGGCATGACCAGAGAAACACCGCGATCACGCCGATGGCGGTGGCGGCGCCGCTGCGGGAGGGGGCGAGGCGGGTTGAGTGGATGGCGGTCATAGGCACACCGAGGCAAGGGCGGTGTGGCCAGCATAGAAGCCGCCGCGACGGCGGTATTGATCAGGCCTGCCGAAGTCTTGTCGCAGCCTGCGCCTGAGCGTCGCGAGCGGCCTTGCGCAGGGCCGCCGGGGTCAGGTTGCGCGCCTTCTTCAACGCATGGGTCAGGGCGCTTTGATCGGCGTAGCCGACCCGCTGGGCGATCTCGCTGATGGGCAACAGGGTGCGGCCGAGCAGGTCGATGGCGCGGTCCAGGCGCAAGGTCGAGATATAGGCGAAGGGCGTGCTGTGCATGTCCCGCTCGAACAGCAGGTACAGGCTGCGCTCGCTGACCCCCGCGGCCTGGGCAATGGCGCGGGCGCTCAGCGGGCTGCCCAGGTGTTGCTCGATGTAGGCCAGGGCCCGCACCAGCGTCTGGCGCTGCGGCGCGCTCGGCGTCGGGCGGGCCAGGCAGGCCAGCAGCAGGGCGCTCCAGGCGCTGGCGACCGGGCTGGAAGAGGTGAGCAAGGCACCGCTGTGGCTGGCATAGCCGAGCAGGTGGCGGATCTGCGGGTCGATGGTGAAGAAGCGGGTATCGGCCAGAGATTGCTCGGTGTCGGGGCTATCCAGGTCGAGCACCAGAAAGGTATTGCGGCGCTCGGTCAGGAAGGTATGCCGGGCGCCCGGCGCAATCACCACGCCCTGGCTGGCGTCGACCTTGCCACCACGGCCATCCACCTCGATCTCCATCGCCCCTGACTGCGGCAGCACGATCTGCGGAAAATCGTGATGGTGCAGCTCGACCTGTCCGGAATATGAACGCATCGCCAGGGCGACAGTGGGTTGGGCTGGAGTGTTCATGGCGCTGCTCCGCGGATGGCTGCCTCGCATCATGCCTGAAAATACGGGGGCTGTAGGAGCGGTCGGTCGGTGCATGATGGTTTGGGAAAAGGGGCCGGCTCATCTGTTGTGGTGACTGATATGCCGCTATCGCGAGCAAGCTTCGCTCCTACAGAAGCAAGGCTGCAAAAGGCCGGGGCAGGGCGCTATCAAGGCTTGGGCCGATTCGCTGAAACGTCTAAGCTGGGCCACCGTTCCAGCCTTCCGGATGCCCGCGTGAAATTCACTCTCCCCAAAGTCGGTACCGCACCCTTTTGCCCGCCGGAAGTCGCCGGCACCATAGTCGTCGATCCCAGCGCGCCGCTGTTCAAGCGCATCCTGCGCTTCGCCGGCCCCGGCCTGTTGATTTCCATCGGCTACATGGACCCGGGCAACTGGGCCACCGCCATCGAGGCCGGCTCGCGGTATGGCTACAACCTGCTGTTCGTGGTGCTGCTGGCGAGCCTCGCGGGCATGGCGGTGCAATGCCTGTGCTCGCGCCTGGGCATCGCCACCGGGCGCGACCTGGCGCAGCTTTGCCGGCAGCGCTACAGCACCCGCACGGCGCGCACCCAGTGGCTGCTGGCGGAGGTGTCGATCATCGCCACCGACCTTGCCGAGGTCCTGGGGTGCGCCCTGGCGTTCCACCTGTTGCTCGGGGTTTCGCTGACCACCGGGATTGTTATCACCGCCTTCGACACTCTGTTGATTCTCGCCCTGCAGAACCGTGGCTTCCGCCGCCTGGAGGCGATCATGCTGGTGCTGGTGGGCACCATCGGCCTGTGCTTTTTCGTCGAGCTGCTGTTGATCAAACCCTACTGGCCAGACGTGGCGCGGGGCTTCACGCCGTCGCTGGCGGCGATCAGCGAGGCGGCGCCGCTGTACCTGGCGATCGGCATCCTCGGCGCCACCGTGATGCCGCATAACCTGTACCTGCACACTTCCATCGTGCAGACCCGCCTGGTGGGCCGGGACGAGGCCAGTCGGCGGGATGCGATCAAGCTGGCGCGCATCGACACCATCGGCTCCCTGGCCCTGGCGCTGCTGGTCAACGCGGCGATCCTGATCCTTGCCGCCGCGGCCTTCCATGGCACCGGGCACACCGAGGTGGTGGAGCTGCAGGACGCCTATCACCTGCTCGATCCGCTGGTGGGCGGGGCGCTGGCCAGCGTGCTGTTCGGCGTGGCCTTGCTGGCCTCGGGGCAGAGCTCGACCTTCACCGGCACCATCGCCGGCCAGGTGATCATGGAGGGCTACCTGAACCTGCGCCTGCCGTGCTGGCAGCGGCGCCTGATCACCCGCGGCCTGGCGCTGGTGCCGGCGTTCGTCGGCGTGTGGCTGATGGGCGACGGCGCGGTCGGCCAGCTGCTGGTGCTGAGCCAGGTGGTGCTCAGCCTGCAACTGCCATTCGCCCTCTACCCGCTGATCCGCATGACCAGCGACCCGCGGTTGATGGGCGTGTTCGTCAACCGCTGGCCGACCCGCATCCTCGCCTGGAGCTTGTTCGCGATTATCAGCGGTGCCAACGCCTGGCTGATCGCGCAGTTGGTGATGTAAGCCGCAAGTGGGGGGCCCTTGATCCAGGTGAAACAGCAGCCCTTGGGCCCAGATACAAGTGATGTCGTCAGGCCGGACTCGATCAGGTGTCGATACACCAAGTTCTCGATATCAAGATGTCCGGTTTCATTGGATCAATATCATCAGGTCTTGTGTGGGTAGCACTTCCACAGGCAATACGGGTTTCGGCGCGATGCTTGAACTGAGTGGCGCGTTCTAGAGCAAGTGTCAGTTCAGCGCTTCATTGTCTGCGTCAGCACAACGACTCTCGGCATTCTCTTGTCGAGCCGGGCAGGCGCAACTTGTTCTTCGACAACTACCCGGACTGAGTGGGTTGGAGAGTCGGCGGCGTGATATATCAAGTTGATCCTGTTGATCGGCTCATTCATCGCTGAGTTAGTGTCGGATTGCCATCACTTGTTATATCTACTCGGCGTGCTACGACGCCGGATACTCTTTGCACATATATTGAAACAAATTCCGTTATTGCGACGGCATACCCCTCGCTCGTATTGGCACCCTCCAGGCGGTTCCCCCGATTTCATATAGCTATTGCTTGCGTCTGAGGACTTGGGTTCTTGCTGGCGGGTAGCGACCCAGTGCGCTCCGATGACAGGTGCCTGAATATTCTTTTAAGGAATTTCTTATGTTCTCAGCCAGGGAATGCACGAAACAATTATAAAACTGAACTCGCCCATCATTCATGGATCGTGGATGGCTAGTTGGGCTGATGAACTTGAAACCTGTCAGTCAGCCCTTTGTATCCATCGACTCTGTAGCCAGAGTTCCAGCAACTTAATAGCCCGGCAGACTCAATGAAGTCATATGGCCCGGTGTCAGCAAAGTCCGCTTCATACATCTGAAGTCGGTTCGCCTGTCCCTTGCCATCTCCTTAATGAACGCGACAGCCAAGTTGCCCAGGCATCCTCTGTCGCCATCCGATAGTGCATCCATAACTCCCTCATGGGGGAGCAATTGTGGCCCCGGTGTTTACCTCGAGATTACTTCGGGGTGGGGGCTTTTTTCTTCTGAAAACAGGGAAAGACTCAAGTCTGTTCCTGTTTTCGGGGGGGCGATAAAGCAGAAAAGGAACAGCAGCATGAATCATGTCTATCGTATCGTTTTCAACCGTGGCCTCGGCCTCTGGCAAGTCGTCGGTGAGCACGCTCGCAAGCAAGGAAAACGTGGTGGCCGCTCGTCTCCGCGCAAGCACCGCCCGGCCGCCCGTACGCCGGTATCGGCTGCTGTCATGGCATTCGCCTCTCTCGGAACGCTCCCGACACTTGCCCTGGCCGCGTCGATCACGGGCAGCGGTGATATCGCCCCCGCGTTGCCCGCAGGGCCGGTGACGGAATGGAATGTCTATGACGTCCTTCACATCGGCCAGCAGGACGCCGGCACCCTGACCGTCAGGGACGGAGCAAAGCTGTTCAGCTATACCAGCAGAATCGGCACGGAGAGCGGAAGCCAGGGCAGCGTGACCATTGCCGGCGCCGGCTCGACATGGACCCATGCGGGCCATCTCATGATCGGCGCGGCAGGTCACGGAACACTGAATGTCGAGGATGGTGGTCAGGTCTCCAATGACTTCGCCAGTATTGGCGACCAGGCGGGGAGCTTCGGCCTTGCCCGGATCACGGGGGGCTCGACCTGGAAAACGTCCGCCTTGTGGGTGGGCCAGCGCGGCCAGGGCGAGCTGATTGTCGATGGAGGCAGCAAGGTCAGCAGCGCCCTTCCAGGCTTCATTGGAGCCGAAGCTGGAAGCGAAGGCATCGCAACGGTGTCCGGACCAGGATCGAGCTGGTCGATGACCGCTTCCGGTAACGATGGAAGGTTTGAGATCGGAGGGAGCGGCACCGGTACGCTGAACATCCTGAATGGCGGTAGCGTCGTCAGTAGCAATGGCCTCATCGGCGTATCAGAGGGCAGCAAGGGGGCCGTCAAGGTGTCGGGAGAGGGCTCGAGCTGGACGAATCGCGACCCGCAGGATGTCAGCAAACTCGGTTCGCTGTTCATTGGCTCCTCGGGCACCGGAACCCTGCTCATCGAGGACGGCGGCCAAGTCTCCAACGACGGCGGTTTCGTTGGCTACACCAGATACGGCTCGGGTGCGGTCACCGTGACCGGCCAGGGTTCGCTCTGGAACAACGCGTCCCATCTGTTTGTCGGAGGCCAGGGAAAGGCAAGGCTGGACATCCGCGATGGCGGCATGGTCACCAATCTCAACGGCTTCCTCGGTTCCGGCGTGGGCAACCGTGGCGATGCTTCTGTGTCAGGGCTGGGATCTACCTGGACCAACCAGGGCGATCTCGAAGTCGGCAGTCAGGGCGAAGGTTTCCTGGACATCGAAAACGGGGGCAAGGTGACTAGCGTGATTGGTTACGTGGGCAAAGGGACGGTCAGGGTGTCTGGTCCAGGGGCTGCCTGGGAGAACGGGCTCTACGTCTCCGTTGGCGGTGACACCGGAGCGCTCACGATCGAAAACGAAGGCAAGGTTTCCGCCCAAAAGAGTGCAATCATCGGTCAAGGTAGAGGCAGCACCGGTGCGGTCCACGTCACCACGAATGCAAGTTTGGAGACTCGCGGCCAGTTGATCGTGGGCCTGGCCGGCAACGGTACGCTGACCGTCGAGCAGGGTGGCCGAGTATCGAGTTCCGGTACAGACATCGGTCTTCTGGGCGGCAGCAGCGGTACCGCCACCGTCGCCGGCGCGCATTCCTCGTTGACGACCGACGAGCTGACCATTGGCACTGTCGGTAAAGGCACGCTCAATCTGCTGAACGGTGGCGTCGTATCGGCCAACACTGTCTCTCTCGGGAGGGCTGCGGGTTCCTCCGGCACAATCAACATCGGCACAATCAACATCGGCTCGGCGGCCGGTGAGGCGGCGACCCAGGCGGGTATTCTGGATACCGGAAAGGTCCAGTTCGGCACGGGCAGGGCGACGATCAATTTCAATCATACGGATACGAACCATACGTTCGGCGCCGAGCTCGTCAGCTCGGGTACCGGCAACCACCAGTTGAATCAGATCGCAGGGGTTACCCGCCTGACGGGCGACAATGCCGGGTTCTTTGGCTTGACGACAGTCGCGGGCGGTACGCTGATCGCTGCGGACCGGATTAGCGGAGCGGCCCGGGTGACCGGCGGGACCCTGCAGTTCGGCGACGGCAATTCGGGCCGCTTGAGCCAGTTGGGCGGTGATCTCTCGGTCAGCGGTGCGGGCAGCACGCTCGCGGTGAAGGGGCCTGCCACCCTCGACCTGGCATATGACCTGGCAATGGCCGATCAGACGGTACTGTCCATTACCGCCGATGCACAGGAGCCCGCCGTGCAGGCGCAGCACATGGCGCTGGGCCAGGATGTCACGTTCAATCTGAACGGCATCAGCGAGGCGAGCCAGCTCGACAAGGTGCTGATAGACACCCGGACCGGCATCGACGGCGACTTCGGCAAGATCACGGTGGGCGGTTTCAATGGCACGGTGGACTACCTCACCGTCAATACGCGCAAGTCGGACGACCAGAAACAATACCTGGCCAGTTACGGCCTGAGCTGGACCGCGGGCAACAACCTGGCCCACGGTACGTTCACCCTCGCCAGCCTGACGGATGTCTTCGATGTCGGTGTCGCGCTGGCCGACCAGGCCGCCAACCCCGCCACCGGCTGGAACGGCAAGGCCCTGACCAAGACGGGGCTCGGCACCCTGGTGCTTTCGGCCGACAACACCTACAGCGGCGGGACCACCATTGCCGATGGCACCTTGCAACTCGGCAATGGCGGCAACACCGGTTCGATCGTTGGCGATGTACTCAACCACGGCGCACTGGCCTTCAATCGCAATGACAGCCTGACGTTCACGGGCGCCATCTCTGGCACGGGCCAGGTGATCCAGATGGGCAGCGGCACCACGCTGCTCTCCGGCGACAACAGCTACAGCGGTGGCACGACGCTGGCGGGTGGCACTTTGCAGGTCGCACGGGACGCGAACCTGGGTGATGCCGCCGGCGGCCTGACGTTCACCGGCGGTACGCTCAAGACGACCGACAGTTTCGACACCGGTCGCAGCATGCTCCTGTCCCGGACCGGGCAGTTCGACGTGGCCGACGCCAGTGTGCTTGGCCTGACCGGCAAGGTCTCGGGCAGCGGCGACCTGCTCAAGCGCGGGGAGGGTACGCTGCGTCTGGACAATGCCGCCAACGCCTATGGCGATACCCTGGTCCAGGCGGGCACCCTGATCGGCAATGCCGCTTCGATTTCCGGAAACATCGGCAATGCCGGCACGCTGGTCTTCGACCAGGCCAGCGACGCAGGCTTCGCTGGCAACATCGCCGGGCTCGACGACAGCAAGGGGCAAATGGTCAAGCAGGGCGCAGGCAACCTGACGCTCGGCGGACATTCGTCGCTCGACTGGTCGATCCGCTCGGGCGGCCTGGCCTCGGCGGCCGAGCGCTTCAGCGGCAACGCGGACATCGCGTCCGGCGCCCACCTCGCGTTCGAGCAGAAGAACGATGCCGCCTATGCGGGCACCCTGTCCGGTGCGGGCCTGTTCGTCAAAGGCGGCAGCGGCGCGCTGCTGCTGAAAGAAGACAGCGCGGGCTTCACCGGCCTGACCCGTGTCGAAGACGGCAAGCTGGTGGTGAATGGCAAGCTGGGTGGCTCGATGCAGGTACTGGCGGGCAGCACCCTGGCCGGCTCGGGCACGATCGGCTCGGGTGCCGGTTCGACCGTCACCATCGCCGAATCGGCCAGCCTGTCGCCGGGCAACTCGATCGGCACGCTGAAAGTCGATGGCGACCTGGTCTTCCAGAAGGGCTCGCGCTTCGTCGTCGAGGTCGATCCGGACAGCAAGGACTCCGATCTGGTGCACGTCAGCGGCAATACCGTGCTCGATGGGGGCACGGTTGCCCACATCGGCGCGACAGGCAACTACAAGCTGCGCTCTACCTACACCATCCTGGCCTCGGACAAGGGGCTTGGCGGCACGTTCGACGAGGTGACTTCCGACTTCGCTTTCCTGGACCCCAAGCTGCTCTACAACTATGACCTGGGGACCGTCGACCTCAGCTTCACCCGCAAGGATCGGGCGTTCGCCTCGGTGGCCATGACTCGCAACCAGACCGCGACGGCCAACGCCATCGACTCGATGGGGTTCGATGCCGGACACGCTGTCTACGACGCGGTCGCACAGCTTCCTGACGACCATGACCTGATCCGCGGTAGCTTCGATCAACTGTCGGGTGAAATCCATGCGTCGATGAAGTCGGCCCTCATCGAGGAAAGCCATATCGTCCGTGATGCCGCCACCGATCGCCTGCGTGCCGCCTTCGGCGATGTGGCCGCCGCTTCTTCGCCGGTCATTGCCTATGAAGACGGGCAGCAGCAACTGGTCAGCCCGACGACCGAGCGCGCCGCCGCCTGGGCTCAGGGATTTGGCGCCTGGGGCCACACCGACAGCGATGGCAATGCCGCGGCGCTCAAGCGTTCGACCAAAGGCATGCTGGTGGGCGCCGATGCACCGGTCTTCGATACTTGGCGACTCGGTGTGCTCGCCGGTTATAGCCGCACCAGTGCCGATGTGACGCAACGCTCCTCCTCGGGCAACAGTGACAACTACCACCTGGGCGCCTATGCCGGCACCCGCTGGAACCTGCCGCAAGGCACGCTGGGACTGCGCACCGGCCTGAGCCATACCTGGCATCAGATCGAGACCAGCCGCTCGGTTGCGTTCCCCGGCTTCTCCGACAAACTGAAAGACGACTACCGGGCTGGAACGCTCCAGGCCTTTGGCGATCTGGGCTACCGCATCGACATGCCATCGGTGTCCCTCGAACCCTTCGTCAACCTGGCGCACACCCGCCAGCGCAGCAAAGGTTTCTCCGAGCGAGGAGGGGCCGCGGCGCTCCATGGCAAGGCACAGAGCACCGATACCACGTTCACGACGCTGGGCCTGAGGGCGTCGACGAAACTGGATGTCGCCGGGATCGAAACCACCGCTCGCGGCTCGCTGGGCTGGCGACATGCCCTGGGCGATACCACGCCGCTGTCGACCCATGCCTTCTCGGCCGGCAACGCCTTCACCGTCGCGGGCGCTCCACTGGCCAAGAACGCCGCGCTGGTCGAAGTGGGTGCCGACGTGGCGATCACCCCCTCTACCAGTCTCGGCCTGTCCTATGACGGGCAGTTCACCGGCAGCACGCGTCAGCACGGCCTGAAGGCAAGCCTCAGTATCAGGTTCTGACGATGGGGGGGCGCCTCTGTCCTGGGGGCCAGACGCATAGGCGCCCGGAAGTGCTTTCTTCTGTGCAGCAGCCGACCCAGGCCCGCCTGGGTCGGCTGCATCGCCTTGCAAGCCCGTTGCAACTCAATCCAGTGCCTGGGCAGCGAACCGCGCCACCTGGGCATCCTCCCCGGACTTGACCCCGGACACCCCGACCGCGCCGATCACTTGGCCGTCGAACACCACCGGCACGCCGCCTTCCAGCGAGGTCAGCAGCGGCGCCGAGAGAAACGCCGTGCGCCCGCCGTTGACCATTTCTTCATAGCCCTTGGACTCGCGCCGCCCGAGGGCCGCGGTGCGGGCTTTTTCCACCGCGATGTAGGCGCTGACCGGCGCGCAGCCGTCCAGGCGTTCGAGGGCCAGTGGATGGCCGCCGTCGTCGACGATGGCGATGCTCACCGCCCATTGGTTGCGCTCGGCCTCGTCCCGTGCGGCGATCAGGATGCGCTGGACTTCGCGCTGACCCAGTACGGCTTTGCTGTGCATGGCGTGCTCCTTTCAGGGCGTAGCTGATTGATGGGAAGCATTCAGGGGGGCAGGGCGGCCTCGACCAGTTCGATCCAATGCCGCACGGGGGTACGCCCGGCGCCGTCGAGGTGGGTCTGGCAGCCGATATTGGCGGTGGCTATGACTTCGGGCCGGCCGCTTTCCAGGGCATTGAGCTTGTTGTCGCGCAGTTGCCGCGCCAGCTCGGGCTGGGTCAGCGAATAGGTGCCCGCCGAACCGCAGCACAGGTGGCTGTCGGGCACCTCGGTGAGCTCGAAGCCCAGGCGCTTGAGCACGGCCTCCACCGCGCCGCCGAGCTTCTGCGCGTGCTGCAGGCTGCACGGGCAGTGGAAGGCCAGGCGCTGGTCGCTGTGGGCGTGCAACTGTTCCAGCGGTTCGTCGCGCAGCACTTCCACCAGGTCCCTGGCCAGGGCGCTGACCCGCTCGGCGCGGGCGGCATAACGCGGGTCGTGGGCCAGCAGGTGGGCGTAATCCTTGATAAAGGCGCCGCAGCCGCTGGCGGTCTGCACCAGGGCTTCGGCGCCGTTTTCCAGGTGCGGCCACCAGGCGTCGATATTGCGCCGCGCCCGCTCCAGGCCGGCCTCCTGGGCGTCCAGGTGGTAATCCACGGCGCCACAGCAGCCGGCCTCGCTCACGGCTTGCACGGCAATGCCCAGGCGGTCGAGGACCCGCGCCGTCGCCGCATTGGTGTTGGGCGACAGGCTGGCTTGCACGCAGCCTTCCAGCAGCAAGACACGCCGCGCGTGGGCCGTGGCCGGACGCGCCTTGGCCGGCTGCACCTGGCGCGGCAGCTTGCCGTGCACGGCCTCGGGCAGCCACGGACGCAAGGTGGCGCCGGTGCCGAGCAGCGCCTTGAACAGCGCCGGGTTCGGCGCCAGGGCGCGCAGGCCCTGGCGCAGCAGGCGCTGGCCGAGGGGCCGGGGCACGGCGGCATCGACCACGGCGCGGCCGATGTCCAGCAGGTTGTGGTAATCCACTCCGGACGGGCAGGTGGTTTCGCAGTTGCGGCACGACAGGCAGCGGTCCAGGTGCAGCTGGGTCTTGGCTGTGGCCTCGTGGCCTTCCAGCACCTGCTTGATCAGGTAGATGCGCCCCCGCGGCCCGTCCAGCTCATCGCCCAGCAGCTGATAGGTGGGGCAGGTGGCGTTGCAGAAACCGCAGTGCACACAGGTGCGCAGGATGCTCTCGGCCTCCGCGGCGCGGGGCAGCTGGCGCGCCTGTTCGCTCAAGGTGGTTTGCATGCTCAGGCCTCCGTTCAGAGCTCGGCGTAGAGCCGGCCGGGGTTGAAGATCCCTTGCGGGTCCAGTTGCGCCTTGAGCTGGCGGTGGTAGCGCAGCAGCACCGCCGGCAGCGGCTGGAACGGGCTGTCCACCAGGCCGTGGCTGTAGCAGGTGGCATGGCCGCCGACGCGGCTGGCGAGGTCGCGGATGCGCTCCGCGGGCGCCGCGGATTTCAGCCAGCGCTGGGCGCCGGCCCAATCTATTAACTGCTGGCCGGGCAGCTCCAGAAGTCCCGTGTTATTGGGCAGCGACAGGCGCCACAGCGGCAGGCCTTCGTCGAAGAATGCCAGCCGTTGTTCGTTGAGGTTGGCCCAGTAATCGGCGGCCAACGGCTCGCCACCCAGGCGGTCGCGGGCCGCGGCCACTGAACCTTCGCCGCCTTCCAGGCGCAGGTGCAGGCGCTGGCCGTCATGGCTGGCGGCGCTGATGGGCAGTGGTTGCTGGCCCCAGTCGGCGAGCCGGGCCAGGGCCTTGGCGCTGTCCATTTCCAGGCTCAGGCTGAGGCACTGGCGCGGTTTGGGCAGGACCTTGAGCGACACCTCGGTGAGCACTCCCAGGCAACCGTAGCTGCCCACCAGCAAGCGCGAGAGGTCGTAGCCGGCGACGTTTTTCATCACCTCGCCGCCAAAGCGCAACAGCTTGCCGGTGCCGGTGATTACCCGGCTGCCGAGGACGAAGTCGCGCACCGAGCCGGCCCAGGGCCGCCGCGGGCCGGACAGGCCGGTGGCGACCATGCCGCCGACCGTGGCGCCGTCGCCGAAGGCCGGCGGTTCGCAGGCCAGCATTTGCCCGGCGGCGTCCAGCGTGGCCAGCAGTTCCGCAAGCGGCGTGCCGGCGCGGACCGTCACCACCAGCTCGGTGGGGTCGTAGCTGACGATGCCGCGATGGCCGCGGGTGTCGAGCACTTCTCCAGCACCCATCCGCCCGAGAAAGGCCTTGCTGTTGCCGCCCTGGATCAGCAGCGGGGTATTGCCGGCCAGCGCCTGCCCGACCTGTTCCAGCAGTTCGCCGCTGGCGTCGTTATCCGCGTGTGCCGTCATCAGAAACGCTCCAGCTCGGGGAAGGGCAGTTGCCCGGCGTGCACATGCATGGCGCCGAATTCGGCGCAGCGGTGCAGGGTCGGGATGTTCTTGCCGGGGTTGAGCAGGCCGCCGGGGTCGAAGGCCGCCTTGACCGCGTGGAACAGGGTCAGCTCGTCGCTGTTGAACTGGGCGCACATCTGGTTGATTTTCTCCCGGCCGACCCCGTGTTCGCCGGTGATGCTGCCGCCGACCGCGACGCACAGTTCGAGGATCCTGCCGCCCAGGGCTTCGGCGCGGTCCAGTTCGCCGGGCTGGTTGGCGTCGAACAGGATCAACGGGTGCATATTGCCGTCGCCGGCATGGAACACATTGGCCACCCGCAGCTGGTATTCGGCAGCCAGCGCGGCGATGGCCTTGAGCACCCCGGGCAGTGCGCGGCGCGGAATGGTGCCGTCCATGCAGTAGTAGTCCGGCGACAGCCGGCCTACCGCCGGGAAGGCGTTCTTGCGCCCGGCCCAGAAACGTACCCGTTCGGCTTCGTCGCGGGCCTGGCGGACCTCGGTGGCGCCGGCCCGTTCGAGCACCGCACGGACCCGGTCGCAGTCGTCGTGGACATCGGCTTCGACACCGTCCAGCTCGCACAGCAGGATGGCCTCGGCGTCCACCGGGTAACCGGCGTGAATGAAGTCTTCGGCGGCGCGGAGCGCCAGGTTGTCCATCATTTCCAGGCCGCCGGGGATGATGCCGGCGGCGATGATATCGGCCACCGCGCGGCCAGCTTTTTCCACCGAGTCGAAGGCCGCCAGCAGCACCTTGGCCAGTTGCGGCTTGGGCAGCAGCTTGACCGTGACTTCGGTGATGATCCCGAGCAGGCCTTCGGAGCCGGTGAACAGCGCCAGCAGGTCGAAGCCCGGCGCGTCCAGGGCGTCGCTGCCCAGGGTCAGGCGTTCGCCTTCGACGCTGAGGATCTCCACCTTGAGCAGGTTGTGCACGGTCAGGCCGTATTTCAGGCAATGCACGCCGCCGGCGTTTTCCGCGACGTTGCCGCCGATCGAGCAGGCGATCTGCGAGGACGGATCGGGGGCGTAGTACAGGCCGAACGGCGCGGCGGCCTGGGAGATCGCCAGGTTGCGCACCCCGGGCTGGACCCGCGCGGTGCGGGCGGCGGGGTCGATATGCAGGATCTGGTTGAAGCGCGCCATCACCAGCAGCACGCCCTGTTCCAGGGGCAGGGCGCCACCGGAGAGGCCGGTGCCGGCACCGCGGGCGACCACCGGCACGCGCCGTTCATGGCAGATCCGCAGCAGCTCCTGCACCTGCTCGATATGCCGCGGCAGGGCTACCAGCATCGGCGTGGTGCGATAGGCCGAGAGGCCGTCGCATTCGTAGGGCTTGAGGTCTTCCGTCTGGTGCAGCAGGTCGAGGTCGGGCAGGCGCTGGCGCAGCGCTTGGAGCAATGCCGCTTTATCGACCCTGGGCAGCGCGCCGTCGACGCGTTCGTCGTAGAGGATATTCATGGGTGGCTGACGACCCTGAGTTGTTTTTATTAGGCGGCCGGCAGGGGCAGGCCGCTCAGTTGCATCATTGGCCCGGCTGGCCTTACTGTCCACGGGGCCGAACGCTGGTCGAACCAGTTTGTTTTGCCGTCGATGCCGGGTTTTTTATAAAAAGCCAGGCATATCAGCAGGATGGCCTGGCGGTCCGCTTGATCGGGTTTTTTCTTCACGGCTGGTCATACCAGTGGAGGACGCATGCACAAGAGCGATTCGGGCCGGCACCAGGTGGCGGATGTGGTGTGTGAACGCATCGAGCGCCTGATCGTCGACGGCGTACTCAAGACCGGCCAGCTGCTGCCCTCGGAGCGGCGCCTCACGGAAAAACTCGGCGTATCGCGCACGGCTTTGCGCGAGGGCCTGAAGCTGCTGCGGGCGCGGGGCATCATAGAAACCGAACAGGGCAAGGGCTCGTTTGTCGCCCAACTGTCGGGGCAGGGCGCGACCTCGGCGCTGATGCATCTGTTCAGCTCCCAGCCACGCACCCTCTACGACCTGTTCGAAGTGCGCAGCCTGCTGGAAGGCGAGTCGGCGCGGCTGGCGGCGTTGCGCGGCACCGAGGCCGATTTCGTGCTGATCGGCCGCGCCTATCAGGCGCTGCTGGACGCCCACGACCAGGCCCTTGATGCCTCGGCCCACGCGCGCCTGGATCACGCTTTCCACCTGGCGATCTGCGAGGCTTCGCACAACCCGGTGCTGGTGCAGACCCTGCGCTCGCTGACCGACCTGCTGCTCAATTCGGTGTTCGCCTCGGTCAACAACCTCTACCACCGCCAGGCGCAGAAGCGCCAGATCGACCGCCAGCACGCGCGGCTCTACAACGCCGTCACCGGCCGCCTGCCGGAGCAGGCGCGCAAGGCCGCCATCGCGCATATCCAGGGCCTCTGCGACAACCTGCGGGAGATCGAAAACGAAGAGCAGCGCCTGGTGCGGGCGACCTTGCGCCTGGAAGGCTGGAACTGAAGCCGCCGCGACCAGGGGCCAATGGCGGCGACGGGCAGCCACTACACTGCTAGAGACGCGGCAACATCCGCGTCGTCGACGACCACCACAAAGGAGTCACCCCATGTCCAACGAGACTTGTGCCTGTCCAGGCTGCACCTGCAAGGTCGGCGCCCATGCCATTGTGCGTCACGGCAAGCACTACTGCTGCCAGGCCTGCGCCAGCCACCACGCCAACGGCGAACCCTGCGCCTCTACCAAAGGCTGCGATTGCGCCAAGGGCGCGCATCACTGACGTGCTGCAACAGTGGCGGGGCGAAAAAAAACAGTGGAGCCTGTCGTGGCTCCACTTTCAATTGTGCGGGTGCAGTTACCGCTTTCGCTGGCAAGGCGGCTGGCCGGCGGCTTTGGCAGCGCACGCCGCACAAGGCATCGACCTCGCTTGGCTCAGGTCGACGGTCGCCAGGTGACGTTCTCGATACCGAATTTTTCCGCCAGGGGCTTGCTGGTCTTTTTCACCCGTTCCAGGCCAAAGCGGCCGATGCGGCCGACACCGGCGTCGCAGCTTGCCCAGTGCCACGCCTCGGCGTTGTCCATCTTCTCCGAACGGATGATGAAGGACTTGGGGGTGCCATGCAGGGTGTATTCGATGACGAAAAGTTTTGCGTTGTTCATAGAGCTATCAATCCTCCCTGTGATGGTTTAGTGACCCGCGCGGGCAGGGAAAAATTCACTCGGATTGTCGAGCAAGGGGCTCAGCGGTCGGGCAGTGGTCGGGCAGGCATTCGAACGGGTTATTGCCTGTCTCTGCGGCGCCCGTTCGGATGTTTTCTCGCGGTTTTCCAGGCGGATCGGCGGGGTTACCATGGGCCCCCCCTTGCTTGACGACGATGCCCGGCCATGGCCCTTGCCGCACCTCCCGACCTCAGCGACACCGACGTACCGGTGCAACCCCTGGCGCGCACCTATCCGCGCGGCCTGTTCATCGAGCCCCACGAACACGCCTGGGGGCAGCTGCTGTACGCCATGAGCGGGGTGATGTGGGTCGAGACGCCGAACGAGGCGCTGGTGGTGCCGCCGCAACGGGCGGTGTGGCTGCCGCCGGGCGTGCCCCACGGGATCCGCGTGGTCACCGACCTGCAGATGCGCAATATCTACCTGCGCCCGTGCCTGGCGGCGACCCTCGACAGCCAGGTGCAGGTGCTGCAGGTGGACAACCTGCTGCGTGAGCTGATCGTGCGCCTGGTGGAGCATGACGGCGCGCCGCAGCCGGAGTACTACGACGCGCTGGTGGGCCTGGCCCTGCTGGAGCTCAAGCGCGCCCGGCGCTCGCAGCTGAAGATCGTCCTGCCGGACAGTTCCGACCGGCGTCTGATCAGCCTCTGCCAGGCGGTGATGGCCGCGCCTTCGCTGGACATTCCCTTCGAACGCCACGCCGAGGCGGCGGGCGCCAGCGTGCGCACCCTGGCGCGGCTGTTCAAGGACGGCCTGGGCATGGGCTTCGCCGAGTGGCGCCGCCAGGTGCAGCTGGCCACGGCCGCCGCCGAACTGATCCAGGGCGTGCCGGTCGGCACCATCGCCCGTGAACTGGGGTATTCCCCCGGCAGCTTCAGCGACATGTTCCGCCGCGAGCTGGGGCTGGCCCCGTCGCAATACGCGGCCGGAGAAGCCCGCGCCTGAGTGCCTGTCATCCCTGTAGCCGCTGCCGAGCTCTGCGAGGCTGCGACCGGGCCACCGCGTTTATCCAGACCCACTGCATTCTCAGGCTTTGCGCCTGCTGCGCAGTCGATCGCAGCCTCGCGCGGCTCGGCAGCGGCTACGGGGCTTTGCGTACAGGCATCCATTGTGTGTGGGCGCTGCAATCCCGTAGGAGCGAAGCTTGCTCGCGATGAACGATAACGCGGTATGCCAGACATTCCACGTCGGGGCCATCGCAGCCAGGCTTCGCTCTTACTCGTTCATACCCACAGATTGGCCGAAATCCTGAAGTGCTTGGCCGGTTGCCCGGTTCGGCGTTCCCTAGACTCCCGGCATGCCCAATCGCCGCCGCTCTGGCGCGGCGCACTGCCTGGAGTTCGTCATGCATTACCTCATCTCCCTGGCCATCGGTCTCGGCGTCGGCCTGCTTTATGGCGCGCTGAATTTTCGCTCGCCGGCGCCGCCGGCCATCGCCCTGGTCGGGCTGCTCGGCATGCTCGCCGGCGAACAGCTGTGGCCCATGGGTCGGCAGCTGGTGAGCAACTGGTTGTCCTGAGGCCTTTCGATCCTTTTATGTATTCCTGTTCATGGAGGTGCTTATGCACGCCCTGCAATTTTCCAAGACCGGCGATCTCTCGTCGCTGCACTACGTCGAGGTGCCGACCCCGGTGCCGGCCGCCGATCAGGTACTGGTGCGGATCAAGGCCGCCGGCCTCAACCCCAGCGACGTGAAAAATGTGCTCGGGCGTTTTCCCTACACCACCTTGCCGCGCATTCCCGGGCGGGACTTTGCCGGGGTGGTGGTGGAGGGGCCGCAGGAGTGGATGGGGCAGGAGGTCTGGGGCACCGGCAAGGAGCTGGGGTTCTATGCGGACGGCTCCCATGCCCAGTACGTGGCGCTGTCGGCCAGGGGCGTGGCGCACAAGCCGGCGCAGCTGAGCTTCGCCCAGGCCGCCAGCCTGGGCGTGCCTTACACCACTGCCTGGGATGCCCTGGAACGCAGCGGGGTAAGCGCCGGCACCAGGTTGCTGGTGATTGGCGGCGGGGCGGTGGGCAGCGCCGCCCTGGCCCTGGCGAAGGTTCGCGGGGCCAGGGTGCTGGCCGCCGCGCGGCGCCCGGAGCAGGTCAAGGCCTTGCAGGCGCAAGGGTTCCAGACCTTGCAACTGGACCAGCCGGAAGACCTTGGGGCGCAGGTCAACGAGGTGTTCGCCGGCGGCGCCGAGGTGATCTTCGACACCACCGGTTTCTGGCTGCCGGCCTCGGTCGCGGCCCTGGCGCCGTTCGGCCGCATCGCCATCATCGCCGCGCCGGTGGACGGTCATGTGCAACTGCCGGCCCTGGGCTTGTATCGCAAGGGCGGTTCGGTGGTCGGGATCAACTCGTTGCTGTACGGCGTGCAGGCCTGCGCGGCCATGCTCGAGCAGTTTGGCCGGTTCTTCGATGAGGGGTTGTTGCCGTTGCCGCAGGGGCTGTTCGAATCGCCGCTGGAGCAGGGCGTCGAGCGTTATCACGAGGTGAACAGAGGCAGCGGCGAGAAGGTGATTTTGCTGCCGTAAGGGTGGGGGTCTTGTGCGGGTCAGAGGATTGGCGTGGCTTGTTGTAGCCGCTGCCGAAGGCTGCGATCGCCCCGAAGGGGCGCGGCGATCTTGCGTTCGCTGAGGTCCTGCGGACCTATCGCAGCCTGCGGCAGCGGCTACAGGTTGGCTTAGGCCCCCGGCACGCCTTTCTCCCACGCCGACCAGTTCTTCAGGATGTCCTGCACCAGCGGGTTGCCGGTGCGATAGAGGTTTTCCAGGGCCGGGACAAAACCGCCCTGGTCGGCGTACTTGAGCAGGTTGTCGACCTCGCTGCCGCCCGGCTCGGGGCGGTCGAAGTCGGAGCCGGCGCGGACCACTGCCAGCCGCTGCACGTCCACCCGGCCTTCGCGGCTGGCGCGCAGCAGGGCCTCGTAGGTCGAGTTGTCTTCCTGCTGGGTGGTGCAGTATTCGCCCTTGTTGTCGGTCAGCAGGCGGGTCCAGACCTCGGCCCGCTCGCTCAGGCGCGTACCGGAGAACCAGGTGTTGCCCGCCAGGGTGTCGCACTGGGTCACCACCGGCGGCTGGTTGGCCGGGGCCGCCGGGTACTTGAGGCGCCAGGCTGCCGATTCCTTGCTTTCGCTCAGGCTTACCCGACGCGACAGGGCGAAGGCCTTGGCCTGGAGTTTCGGGTTGAGTTCGAAGACTTCGGTCTTGTAGTCCAGCGGCGGTTTCTCGTTCGGGCCCTTGGTATTGATGCCCAGGTAGCCGGTCGACCAGTCCTTGGGCGCGTCCCGCGAATCCAGTTCCCACTGGGTACCGAATTCCACCAGGTAATGGGCCCAGGCAGTGGTGCCGATGGTCCCGTGTTTAGGGCTGATGCCGGCGATCCCGGCGACCAGGAAGTAGCTTTTGCGCAGGTCGAATTTTGGCGACAGCGCCAGTGCCAGGGTCGAGGCCGCAGCGTTGGTCTGGCCCATGCCGGTGACCAGCAGGCAGACGTCCCTGGTATTGCAACGGATCGCCGGGTACTCCGCCGACAGGCCGGGTACGCGCACTTCCTGTTTCAGTTCCAGGCGCTCGATCCAGTGCTGGGCCTCGGGGGCGAACATGGTGATCAGCATCACCTTGGGTTTGATCGGGGTCGCCGGGGCCTCGGCGGCCCAGGCCGTCGAAGCGAGCAGGGCGCCGCAGGCCAGGCCCACGGAAAGGGAAAGACGGGTTATCGCGTGCATGAAAGCCTCCATTGCTTGAGTGATCAGAACTGGTAACCGATGCCGGCGTAGTAACCCCAGCCATTGGACCGGGCGCGGAAATCGCCATCGCCGAAATTCAGCTCGCTGCCGTCCTGCCAGTTGCCGCCGTTGTGGAAGTAGCGGCCGACCAGGGTGAACCGCAGGTGGGTGAAGGAATACAGCAATATGTTGGTGGATACCGTGGCGTTGGCCGTGCGGGCCGGGTTGTCCTTGTGCAGGTCCGAGCCGAAATCGAAGTTGGTGAAGCCGATATAGGTCAGCGACGCGCCGTTGCCGAACTTGCTGATGGGTACGATGTACTTGAGCTGGGCGCGGTAGCCGTCCCAGGAATATTCATTGCTGGCGCCGTAGTTTTCCCACTGGTAGCGCCCGTAGAAGTTGGCCGACAGGTTGACCCGCGAATGGGTATCGATGTCGGTGCCCAGGCCGCTGTACAGGGTATTGGCGCGGTTGGCGCTGTTGCTGCCGTGGTCGTAGATCCAGTCGAAGGCCACGTACCACTCCTTAAAGGGGCCGATGGCCAGGCTGCGTCCGGCCAGGTAGTCGATGGAGATCCGCGGCTCGTGCTCCATGAACACCGGCGAGCCGTGGTCCCACACGCCTTTGTCGTGGCTGTTGCCGATGTTGAAGATCTTCGGGATGTCGATGTAGCCGTACAGCTCGAACGGTCCCTTGCGGCCGAAGTACTCGTATTCCAGGTAGATATCGTCGGCCGGCTGCGGGCCGAAACTGATGTCCTTGCTGCCGATCAGGGTCAGGTCCTGGTTGTACCAGTCCGACAGGTATGCACCTTTTGTGGGCGGATTGGCGTCCGGGCTGAGGGTTTCGCCCTGGGCCGAGTCATCAACGCTTTGTTGGCGGTCGACGGTTTTTTCCTGGGCCTGGGCAGCACTACTGAGTACTCCCGTAACGACGGTCAGTAGCAGGGAAACAGCCAGGGTGCGACAGGAGGCCGAAGGTGTAAGAGGTCGATGCATTGAAACTCCCTGTTCATGCGGTAGGAAAGCCATGGCTGGCCGGGTTGAGGCGAACTTGTATTGATCGTCGGCTCAACGGGTTCGCGCAAACGTTTGCATATGCTGTACCAACTTCGCTCAGGTGTTTGAAACAAATGAAAAATCGGTGCAGAAACTGACTGTCTTGTTAGGAAATATCCGGAAAATCAAACCGGATACTTCTGAAATCGCTGGGCGGTAAGAGGGTGGGGCATAAGGTGGGCACTTGTGAGGGGATGTATCTGATCTGACAAAAAAGCTGTTTTTTAACTAATTGATAAATAAGGAGTTGATAACTTTTTACGAAGTTTTATCGGTCAATTCTTACCATAGTATTAATGCTATTTAATCCTGCGGTTTCGTCTCTGCCCCCGCAAAGCTCGTCTACGTTTCTGGCACGGAGCAATTTTCGCCACGGTCAGGTATTCGAAGTCAGTGCGTATCGATTCAGGACGTTGCTGAGCGAGCAGTACACGCATTCATGGATGAACAGCTTGGCCCCTTAGTAAGGAGTTGAGCGTGGACAAAGTTCAGGTCAGGGACGCAGTCAATCATCTTTCCCCCCTTTCTTTGGCAGTTCGCCTGGGGCTTGCCGGGTTGCTGCTCAGCCTGGTCAGTCCTTCGGCCATGGCCACCTGTTCCACCGTCGGCAGCGTGGTGACCTGTACCGGAGTACCGGGCCTGCCGCTGTTCCTCAACAACTTTTCCAGCGCCACCGATGGCCTGACGGTCAACGTCAACAGTGGCGCGCAAATGAACGCGACCCTGGGCGGCAAGGTGCTGGACCTGACCGGCAGCACCATCACCCTGAACAACGCCGGGACCCTCGACCCGGCGCTGCTGGGGCTGGTTTCGGTGCTGAGCGGCGGGGCCTTCATCGGCAACGGCGCGGCGGGGGTGGTCAACGTCACCAACGCCGTCACCGGGATCATGCGCGGTACCGGGCAATTGCTCGGCCTGAACCTGAGCAGCCTGGACGGCGCCGCGCTGAACATCAACAACGGTACTGGCGGTACCACCACCATCGTCAACAACGGCACCATCACCTCGACCGGCCTGTCGCTGCTCAGCGTGACCCTGGCGGACACGCCGGTGGTGGCGGTGTACGGCGGTTCCCAGGTGAACATGACCAACAACGGCACGCTGGAAGGCCGGGTCGCCTTCGAGAGCTCCAGCGGCGGCAATACCTTCATCAACACCGGCACCATCCAGGGTGGGGTGTCGATGGGGGTGAACAGCACCAACACCTTCACTGCGGTTACCGGTTCCAGTGTCGGCGTCGGCGATGGGATCAACATCAGCCTCGGCCTCGGCGGCCTGCCAGGGATCAACCTGACCTTCGCACCCACCGGCAAGGTCGATGGCGGCGCGGGCGGCACCAACACCCTGATCCTGCAGAACACCATCGGCCCTGGTGGTGGCACCACCGGCAGTGGCACGGTGTCGAGCGACAATTACATCAACTTCAACAACCTCACGCTCAACAGCGGTACCTGGACCCTGCAGGGGCCCCTGGTCAGCGGCAGCACCACCCTCAACGGCGGCATCGCCCAGTTCGATAACAGCGGTACTTTCGGCAGCGGGGTGCTGACCAGCAATGGCGGGATTCTGCAGGCCAGTTCCGGCGGCCTGACTCTGAGCAACCTGGTGACCCTGGGCGCCGGCGGCCTGACCGTGCAGGGCGGCAACGACCTGAGCCTGGCCGGGGTGATTTCCGGTACTGGCGGCCTGACCAAGAGCGGCGCCGGCCAGTTGAGTCTCGACGGGGCCAACACCTACAGCGGCAACACCAGCATCAGCGCCGGCTCGGTACAACTGGGCAACAACCTGGCCTTCGGCAGCGGCACGCTGAGCATCGATGGCGCGGCCACGCTGTCGACGCCCGGCACCATCACCCTGAACAACCTGGTCACCCTCAACAACAGCATGATCGCCACCGGCGCCGGCAGCCTGACCCTGGCGGGGCTGGTCAGCGGCAGCGGCGGGATCACCAAGAGCGGCAGTGGCAGCCTGCTTCTCAGTGGCATCAACAGCGGGTATTCCGGCACCACCACCCTGAGCGCCGGCACCCTCAGCGTGAGCAACGACAGTGCCCTGGGCAGCGGCGGACTGACCGTGAGTGGCAGCGCCAGCCTGGACAGCAGCGCCGCGGTGAACCTGGCCAATGCCGTGACCCTGAATGCCAACCTGACCACCCTCGGCAGCAATGCCCTGACCCTGGGCGGCGTGCTGTCCGGCACCGGCGGGCTGATCAAGAACGGTAGCGCCGACCTGACCCTGAGCGGTACCAACACCTACTCGGGCGGCACCTCGCTCAATGGCGGCACGCTGCTGGTGGGCTCCGGCACCGCCCTGGGCACAGGCGCCCTCAACGCTGGCGCGGGTACCACCCTGGACGCCAGCGCGGCCGTGAGCCTGGGCAATGCCATCAACCTCAGCGGCGACCTGACCCTTGGCGGGAGCCAGGACCTGACCCTGGGCGGGGCGATCAACGGCGCGGGCGGACTGATCAAGGACGGGGCCGCGGCCCTGACCCTGAACGGTGCCAACGGCTACCTGGGCGATACCGCCCTCAACAGCGGCTCGCTGATTCTCGGTTCGAATACGGCGCTGGGTCTCGGCGCCCTGAACACCGCCAGCGGCACCACCCTGGATACGAATACTGCAGTGACCCTGGCCAATGCCCTGAACCTCACCGGCAACCTGAGCCTCGGCGGCAGCGCCGACCTGACCCTGGACGGCGTGGTCGGCGGCAGCGGCGGCCTGACCAAGAACGGTGCGGCCAACCTGATCCTCAACGGCGCCAACACCTTTCTTGCCGGCACCGCCCTCAATGGCGGCACCCTGACCCTGGGCAACGCCGATGCGCTGGGCAGTGGCGCCCTGACCGTGGGCGGCGCGGCGACCCTCGACAATACAGCCAGCATCGGCCTGGCCAACGATGTCACGCTCAATGCCGACCTGACCCTGGCCGGCAGCAACGCCCTGACCCTGGATGGCCTGGTCAGCGGCACCAGCGGGCTGATCAAGAATGGCGCGGCCAGCCTCACGCTCAACGGTGCCAATACCTACCAGGGCGGCACCACCCTCAATGCCGGGGGGCTGGTCCTGGGCAATGGCGCGGCATTGGGCAGCGGCGACCTGACCGTAGCCGGCGCCGGGACCTTGAGCGGCAGCGGCGCGCTGACCCTGAACAACGGTGTGCACCTCGATGCCAACCTGACGCTGGACGCGAGTAATCCCCTGACACTGGCTGGAGTCATCGACGGTACCAGCGGCCTGATCAAGAACGGCACCTCGAGCCTGACCCTGAGCGGCAACAACAGCTACCAGGGCACCACCGCGCTGAATGCCGGTTCGCTGATCGTCGGTTCCAATACCGCCCTGGGCACCGGAGCGCTGAATACCGCCGCCGGCACCACCCTCGATGCCAGTGCCGCGGTCAGCCTCGGCAACGCCATCAACCTGGGCGGCAACCTGACCCTCGGCGGCAGCCAGGACCTGACCCTGGGCGGGGTGATCAACGGCGTCGGCGGGCTGATCAAGAACGGCACGGCCGACCTGACCCTCAATGGCGCCAACGGTTATCTGGGCAATACCGCACTCAATGCCGGCACGCTGATCGTCGGCGCCAATACTGCCCTTGGCGGCGGTGCGCTGAACGCGGCCGCGGGCACCACGCTGGATGCCAATACCGCCGTCACCCTGGCCAACCAGGTGAACCTGGCCGGTGCCCTGAACATCGCTGGCAGCGCCGACCTGACGCTGTCCGGCGCAGTCAACGGTGCCGGCAGCCTGGTCAAGGACGGCAGCGCCAACCTGGTGCTCAACGGCAGCAATGGCTTCCTTGGCGGCACCGCCTTGAATGCCGGCACCTTGACCGTTGGCGCCGATGCGGCGCTGGGGCTCGGTGCATTGACCGTCGGCGGCGCAGCGACCCTGGACAGCAACACCGCCGTGGCCCTGAACAACGACGTGGCGCTCAATGCCAACCTGACCCTCGGCGGCAGCAACGCCCTGACCCTGGACGGCGTGGTCAGCGGCACCGGCGCACTGGTCAAGAATGGCGCGGGCGAGCTGCAGCTCAACGGCGTCAACGTCTATGCCGGCGGCACCAGTCTGAATGCCGGTACCCTGACCCTGGGCAATGCCGCGGCATTGGGCAGCGGCGACCTGACCGTGGGTGGCGCGGCGACCCTGGACAACAGCGCGGCTTTCACCCTGGGTAACGACATCGTGCTCAACGCCGACCTGAGCGTCGCCGGCAACAACAACCTGACCCTGGGCGGGGTGGTCAGCGGCGGTGGGGCGCTGATCAAGAACGGCCTGGGCGACCTGAGCCTGTCGGGCAACAACAGCTTCACCGGCGCCCTGGATATCAATGCCGGTAGCGTCAGCACCCTGAGCACCGGCGCCCTGGGCAATACCTCGGGCGCCAACGTCAGCGCTGGGGCCAGCCTCAACCTGGGGGCCGACAGCAGCCTGGCGAGCCTGACCGGCAGCGGCGCGGTACAGATCGGCGCGGGCGCCACCCTGAGCGTCGGTGGCGTCAGTGCCAGCAGCACCTTCGACGGCAGCCTGAGCGGCAGCGGCGGCCTGACCAAGGTCGGCAGCGGCACCCTCGACCTCACCGGGATCAACGGCATCACCGGCACTACCCAGGTCAACGGCGGCACCCTGAGTGTCAGCGGTTCCCTGGGCAGTGCCAACGTCGGCGTCGCCAGCGGCGCGACCCTGACCGGCAGCGGCTCGTTGCTGGGCACGCTGAACGTGGCCGATGGCGGTCACCTGGCCTTGAGCTCGGGCAGCACCCTTTCGACGGGCGGGCTGGTCCTCGGTGGCAATGCCAACCTCGACGCCAGCCTTGGCGCACCGTCCACCACTTCACTGCTCGATGTCGGCGGCAACCTGACCCTCGACGGCAAGCTGAATGTCACCGACGCCGGTGGCTTCGGCGTGGGCGTGTACCGCTTGATCAACTACACCGGCAGCCTGGTCGACCTCGGGCTGGACATCAATAGCGTGCCCGTGGGGTTCAGCCTCGGTGACCTGCAGGTACAGACCTCGGTGGGCAACCAGGTCAACGTGCTGGTGTCTGCGCCGAACGTCAATATCCGCTTCTGGGACGGCAGCCAGACCATCGCCAATGGCAGCGTCGATGGCGGCAGCGGTACCTGGAGTACCGCCGGCAGCAACTGGACATCGTCCGACGGCGTGCTCAACCAGGCCTGGGCTGGCGATTTCGGGATCTTCCAGGGCACTGCGGGTACCGTCACCGTCGACGGCGCCCAGACCTTCACCGGCCTGCAATTCACCACCAGCGGCTACAACCTGGTGGCGGGCACCGCCGGTACGCTGACCGCGGTCAACGGTACCGGTGGCAACACCGCGCTGCGGGTCGATCCGGGCGTCACCGCGACTATCGGCGTGGACATCAACGGCAGCGGCACCCTGGCCAAGCTCGACGCCGGTACCCTGGTGCTCAATGGCACCAACACCTACAGCGGTGGCACTTCGCTCAATGGCGGGACCCTGGTGGTCGGCAACGACTCGGCGCTGGGCAGCGGCCAGTTGACTGCCGTCGCCGGCACCACCCTGGACAGCAACACCGCGGTCAGCCTGGCCAACGCGGTCACCCTCAACGGCAACCTGACGGTCGCCGGCAGCAATGACCTGGCCCTGAACGGAGACATCGGCGGCACTGGCGGCCTGATCAAGAGCGGTAGCGCCGACCTGACCCTGGGCGGCAATAACAGCTACCTGGGCCCGACCGCGTTGAATGCCGGCGGCCTGATCCTGGCGTCCAACACGGCGCTGGGCAGTGGCGCGCTGAACGCCGCTGCTGGCACCACCCTGGATGCCAGCAGCCCAGTCAGTGTGAGTAACGCGGTGAACCTGGCCGGCAACCTGGGCGTCGGCGGCAGCGCCGACCTGACCCTCGCCGGGTCGGTCAACGGCGCTGGCAGCCTGAGCAAGGACGGCAGCGCCAACCTGACCCTCAACGGCGCCAACGGTTTCCTCGGCGGCACCACCCTCAATGCCGGGACCCTGACCCTGGGCAATGCCGCGGCCTTGGGCCTGGGCAGCCTGACGGTGGCCGGGGCCGCCACCCTGGACAGCAATACCGGCCTGACCCTAGGCAACAACCTGGCATTGAACGCTGACCTGGCGGTCGGCGGCAGCCAGGCCCTGACCCTGGGCGGGGTAATCAGCGGGACCGGGGAGTTGAGCAAAAACGGCACGGCCAACCTGACCCTCAACGGTGTCAACACCTACCAGGGCGGCACCACCCTGAACGCTGGCAGCCTGACCCTGGGCGGCGCGGCGGCCCTGGGCAGCGGGGCCTTGACGGTGGCGGGCAGTGCGACCCTGGACAACAGTGCGCCGCTGATCCTGGCCAACGACCTCAACCTCAATGCCGGGCTCAGCGTGGCGGGCAGCAACGACCTGACCCTGGCCGGCACCCTGGCCGGCAGCGGCACCCTGACCAAGAACGGCACGGCCGACCTGCTCCTCAGCGGCAGCAATACCTTCAGTGGCCAGTTCAACGTCGCGGCCGGCAGCCTGAGCACCCTGGGCGGCTCGGCGCTGGGCAACGACGCCGGGGTCAACCTGGCCAGCGGCACCCAGCTCAACCTCGGTGGTTCGGCCAGCCTCGCCAGCCTGACCGGCAGTGGCACGGCGCAGGTGGGCGCGGGCAGCACCCTGAGCATTGGCGGTAACAACCTGAGCAGCACCTTCGACGGCAGCCTGAGCGGCAGCGGCCTGCTGAGCAAACTCGGCAGCGGCACCCTGACCCTCGGCGGCAGCAACAGCCTGACCGGCGATACCAGCGTCAATGCCGGCACCCTGAACGTCAGCGGTTCGCTGGCCAGTGCCAATGTGGCGGTCAACAACAGCGGCACCCTGACTGGTACCGGCAGCCTGAGTGGCGCGGTAACGGTCGCCGACGGCGGCCATCTGAGCCTCAGCAGCGGCAACACCCTGACGCTGGGTTCGCTGGTGCTGGCGCCGAACGCCAACCTGGATGTCGGCCTGGGTACGCCGGTGGCGGGGGGCGGGACTTCGCTGCTCAACGTTGGCGGCAACCTGACCCTCGACGGCACGCTCAATGTCAGCGATATCGGCGGCTTCGGCAGCGGCGTGTATCGCTTGATCAACTACACCGGCAGCCTGACCGACAACGGCCTGGTGGTCGGCAGTGTGCCGGGCAGTGTGGTGCCGGGTGACCTGCAGGTGCAGACCGCGGTGGGCAGCCAGGTCAACCTGCTGGTGACCGCGCCCAACACCCTCGTGCAGTTCTGGGACGGCGGCCAGCTGACCGGCAACGGCGCCATCGACGGCGGCAGCGGCACCTGGGCCAGCGGCACCAGCAACTGGACCAATGTCGATGGCACCCTCAATCAGAACTGGGCCAACAGCTTCGCGGTGTTCCAGGGCGCGGCCGGCAACGTCACGCTCAACGGCACGCAAAGCATCACCGGCATGCAGTTCGTCACCGATGGCTACAACCTGATCGATGGCAGCGCCGGCGCGCTGAACGCGGTCAATGGCGCCACCGGCAATACGGCGATCCGCGTCGACCCGAACGTCACCGCCACCATCGGCGTGGCCATCAACGGCGCCGGCACCCTGGCCAAGCTCGACAGCGGCACCCTGGTGCTCAACGGCAGCAATGGCTATACCGGCGGCACCGCCCTGAACGGCGGCACCCTGGTGGTGGGCAACAACAGTGCCCTGGGCAGCGGTGCGCTGACCGCGGCCAACGGCACCACCCTGGACAGCAATGGCGCGGTCAACCTGGGCAATGCCGTGGTGCTGAACGGCGGGTTGAATGTGGCCGGCTCCAACGACCTGACCCTGGCTGGCGTGGTCAGCGGCACCGGCAGCCTGATCAAGAACGGCGCGGCGAACCTGACCCTTGACGGCAGCAACAGCTATCAGGGCGGCACCCAGCTCAATGGCGGCGAACTGACCCTGGGCAACAACGCGGCCATCGGCAGCGGCGCCTTGAGCGTCGGCGGCAACGCCCAGCTCGACAGCAGCACGGCCTTGCAACTGGCCAACGCCATCAACCTGGGCGCCCAGCTGACCCTGGCCGGCACCCAGGACACCACTCTCGGTGGCGCCATCGGTGGCAGCGGCAGCCTGGTCAAGAATGGCAGCGGTGCCTTGCTGCTCAGTGGCGCCAACAGCTACACCGGCGGCACCACCCTCAATGGCGGCAGCACCACCGGCGATACTTCCAGCCTCAAAGGCGCAATCCTCAACAACGCGGCGCTGACCTTCGCCCAGAACAGCGACGGCACCTACAGCGGCAACCTCAGCGGTAGCGGCACCCTGACCAAAAGCGGCACCGGCGAACTGTTGTTGACCGGCAGCAACGGCTTCACCGGCAGCACCAGCGTGCAGGCCGGTTCGCTGCGGGTCGACGGCACCTTGAACAGTGCCACGGTGAATGTTGCCTCCGGCGCGACTATTGGGGGCAGCGGGGAGATCGGCGGGACGCTGCAACTGGCCAGCGGCGCCACCCTGAGTGCTGGCGGCGCTGCCACTCCGTTGTCGGTGGGCGCCTTGAACCTGGCCTCCGGGACGACGCTGGACTTCACCCTGGGGCAAGCCAGCAGTTCGACCACGGTGGTCGATGTGGCGGGCAACCTGACTCTCGATGGCACCCTCAACGTCACCAATGGCGGCGGTTTCGGCGTCGGCATCTACCAGCTGTTCCGCTACGGCGGCAGCCTGACCGACAACGGCCTGGTCTACGGCACGCTGCCAGCGGGTGTGCTGCCTGCGAGCCTGACGCTGCAGACCGCGCTGGCCAAGCAGGTCAACCTGCTGGTGCAGGGCACGCCGGGTGAGGTGCAGTTCTGGAACGGTGACAAGACCACCGCCGACGGCAGCATCACCGGTGGCAGTGGCACCTGGGGGCCGGGCACCAACTGGACCGACCCGAACGGCACCCAGAGCCTGGGTTCCAATAATCAGTTCGCGGTCTTCGGCGGGCAGGGCGGTACGGTCACCGTGGTCGGCAACCAGGGCTTCACCGGCCTGCAGTTCCTCGACCCCGGCTACAGCCTGGTCGCCGGGGAGGGCGGCAGCCTGAGCCCGACCAATGCCGCCGATGGCACCCTGGCCACGGTGCGGGTCAACGCCGACGTGACCGCGCAGATCGATGCGCCGCTGGTCGGCACAGGCGGGATCAACAAGCTCGACGCCGGCACCCTGCTGCTGACCGGCGCCAATACCTATACCGGCGGTACCACCGTCAGCGGCGGCACCCTGGCCGGTAACACCACCAGCCTGCAGGGCCGCATCCTCAACAATGCGCGCCTGTTGTTCAGCCAGAACCGCGCCGGGCGCTTCAACGGCGTGCTCAGTGGCACCGGCAGCCTGGTCAAGCAGGGCAGTGGCCTGTTGCTGCTCACCGGCAACCAACCGTTCAGCGGCACCGTCGCGGTCGAACAGGGCGAGTTGCAGGTCGGCGATCGCAGCACCCCGAGCGTGTTCGCCGGACAGGTCACGGTGGCCAATGGCGCCGCCCTGAGCGGCAACGGCAGCGTCGGCTCGCTGGACAACCATGGCCTGACCCAGTCCGGCGGGACTGCCGGGACCCTGAGCGTGGCGGGCAACCTCAGCAACGCCGCGGACGGTATGCTGGACCTGACCGTGACGTCGCCAACCAGCACCGTGCTCGCCGTGGGCGGTACCGCTACCCTCGACGGCGGTCTGCAAGTGCGCTCCCTGGCGCCTTACACCGGCAACACCACCTACTCGCTGATCACCGCCGGTGGTGGGGTCAACGGTACCTTCAGCAGCACCAGCCTGCCGTCCCTGGCCTTCCTCGACACCTCGCTGGTGTATGGCCCGAACCAGGTCGGCCTGGCGGTCAGTCGCAACCAGACCACTTTCGCCGAAGTGGCGGCCACCCCTAACCAGCGGGGTGTCGCCAGGGCGCTGGAGAGCTATAGCGGCACCGAAGGTTCGGCGGGCGATGTGCTCAGCGACCAGGTCGTCAACCTGGATCGAGCCTCGGCTCGCGCCGCGTTCGACAGCCTGTCGGGTGAGATCCACGCTAGTACCGCCAGCTCGCTGCTCGAGGACTCGCGCCATGTGCGCGATGCCCTCAATGACCGCATGCGCCAGCCTGGCTGCGGTACCGAGGAGGACGAGCTGCGGCGCACCCTAGCGCCGGGGGACAACCGCCTGAGCCGCGAAGGCTGCCAGGACCAGGACGAGATGGTCGGCTGGCTGCGGGTGCTCGGCTCGTGGGGCGACATGGAAGGCGACAGCAATACCGCGGGCCTGGATCGCAACCTGTCCGGCTTCATGCTCGGTACCGATCGCCAGCTTGGCGAGCAGTGGCGCGGCGGCGTCGCGGCCGGCTACACCCACAGCGATATTGACGCGCAACGGCGCCAGTCCGATGCCACGATCAACAGCACCCACCTGGCGGCCTACCTCAACTCCCAGCATGACGCCCTGGCGGTCCGTCTCGGCGCGGCCTACAGCTGGCACCGGATCAGCACCAAGCGCAACGTCAGCGTCGGCAGCTACAACGATCGCCTGAAAGCCAACTACGACGCGCGCAGTGCCCAGGTGTTCGGCGAAGTCGGTTATGCCCTGGACGCGGCGGGCGTAGCGCTGGAGCCGTTCGTCGGCCTGGCCTATGTCAACTACGACAGCGACACCGGCCGGGAAAAAGGCGGGGCCGGGCGCTTGAGCGCCAAGTCGAGCCAGGACATCACCTTCTCCACCGTGGGCCTGCGGGCCGGCAAGCGCATCACCCTGGGCAACGGTTCGCAGATCACTCCGCGTGCCGCCCTGGGCTGGCGCCATGCCTACGGCGACACCAAGCCCGATGCCGACCTGACCTTTATCGAGGGCGGTGGTTCGTTCACCACCCAGGGCGTACCGATCGCCAAGAACAGCGCATTGGTCGAGGTCGGCCTGGACTACCAGATCAGTCCCGCCGGCAAGCTGGGCATCGGTTACTCGGGCCAGCTGTCCCACGACAACCGCGACCATGCCATGACCCTCAGCTTCACCCTCGGTTTCTGATCCCCACCGAGGTTCCTTGCAACCGCCCGAAAGGGCGGTTTTTTTTGCCGCTATGCTTGCAGGCTGGATCGACTGGAGGAGCGACATGCAACTGCTTGCACAACTGCTGGCGCTGGAAAGCGAGCTGCACGACCCGGCTGCGCGCGCGGACCGTCGGCGCCTGGTCCAACTGCTGGCCGAGGAGTTCGTCGAGTTCGGCGCCAGCGGCCGGGTCTGGAACCGGGCGCAGATCATCGAGGCGCTCCTCGAAGAGGCGCCGGCACAGCGCAGCGTCAGTGACTTTCGCGTGCAACTGCTGGCCACCGGCGTGGCGCTGGTGACCTACCGCTGCCGCATGCTGATCGACCGGCAAGCGCCCCAGGATTCGCTGCGCAGCTCGTGCTGGCGGCAGGACGGCGACGCCTGGCGCATGGTCTTTCATCAGGGCACGCGGGCGGCACCGCGGGTCGACGGCCGAGGACACTCCCAGAGGCGAGGGCTCTGTTAGAATCGCCGGTCCACGACTTCCAGAGGTGCCCCATGAGCGAGCCGATTCGCCTGACCCAGTACAGCCACGGCGCGGGTTGCGGTTGCAAGATTTCTCCCCAGGTCCTGGAGGTGATTCTGGCCGGCAGCGGCGCGCAGAACCTCGACCCGAAACTCTGGGTCGGCAACGCCTCGCGCGACGACGCGGCGGTGTACGCCATCGACGAAGAGCGCGGCGTGGTCTCGACCACCGACTTTTTCATGCCGATCGTCGACGACCCGTTCGACTTCGGGCGCATCGCCGCGACCAACGCCATCAGCGACATTTACGCCATGGGCGGCGACCCCTTGATGGCCATCGCCATCCTTGGCTGGCCAGTGAACGTGCTGGCGCCGGAAATCGCCCGCGAGGTGATTCGCGGCGGCCGCGCGGTGTGCGACGCGGCCGGCATCCCCCTGGCCGGCGGCCATTCGATCGACGCCCCGGAACCGATCTTCGGCCTGGCCGTGACCGGCCTGGTGGAAAAGCGCCACATGAAGCGCAACGACACCGCCACCGCCGGTTGCCTGCTGTATCTGACCAAGCCCCTGGGCATCGGCGTGCTGACCACGGCCGAGAAGAAGGGCAAGTTGCGCAGCGCCGACGTCGGCCTGGCCCGCGACTGGATGTGCACCCTGAACAAGCCCGGCAGCCGCTTCGGCAAGCTCGACGGCGTGACCGCGATGACCGACGTCACCGGTTTCGGCCTGCTCGGGCACCTGGTGGAAATGGCCGGCGGCAGCGGCCTGACCGCGCGTATTCACTACGATCGCGTGCCGCGCCTGCCAGGGGTCGAGTACTACCTCGACCAGGGCTGCATACCGGGCGGCACCCAGCGCAATTTCGACAGCTACGCCGACAAGCTCGGGCGTATCCAGGCCCTGCACAAGCTGGTGCTGTGCGACCCGCAGACCAGCGGCGGGCTGTTGATCGCCGTCACCCCGGAAGGCAATGCGGCCTTCCTCGCGCTGGCCGCCGAACTCGGCCTGGAACTGGCGCCGATCGGTGAGCTGGTGGAACGACAGAGCAACGCGGTCGAGGTGATCTGATGCCCATCGATATCACCAACTACCGCGAAATCTTCCTCAACGACCGGCCGATGATGGATACCCGCGCGCCGGTCGAATTCAGCAAGGGCGCCTTTCCCGGCGTGGTCAACCTGCCACTGATGACCGACCACGAACGGCAGCGGGTCGGCACCTGCTACAAGCAGCAGGGCCAGCAGGCGGCGATCGTCCTCGGGCACCAGCTGGTGTCCGGGGCGATCAAGGCCGAGCGCATCCAGGCCTGGGCCGATTTCGCCCGGGCCCACCCCGATGGCTACCTGTACTGCTTCCGCGGCGGCCTGCGTTCGCAGATCGTCCAGCAGTGGCTCAAGGACGAGGCCGGCATCGACTACCCGCGGGTCGGCGGCGGCTACAAGGCCATGCGTACCTTCCTGCTCGACACCCTCGAAGGAGCGGTGGCCGAGTGTGATTTTGTCCTGCTCGGCGGCATGACCGGCATCGGCAAGACCGAGGTGCTCAACCAACTGGCCAACGGCCTGGACCTGGAAGGCCACGCCAACCATCGCGGCTCCAGTTTCGGCAAGCGCGCCAGCGGCCAGCCGTCGAACATCGACTTCGAGAACCGCCTGGCGGTGGACATCCTGAAAAAGCGCGAGCGTGGCATCGGCGGGTTCGTGCTGGAAGACGAGAACCGCATGATCGGCAGCTGCGCCTTGCCGTTGCCGCTGTACCAGGGCATGCAGCGCTTCCCGATGGTCTGGCTGGAGGATGGCCTGGAGGGGCGGATCGAGCGGATTCTGCGCGACTACGTGATCGACCTGTGCGCGGAGTTCGTCGCGGTGCATGGCGAGGACGGTTTCGCGCGGTTTTCCGAGCGCCTGCTGGAAAGCCTGAACAACATCCGCAAACGCCTGGGGGGCGAGCGTCACCAGCGCCTGTACCAGCTGCTGGAGGCCGCCCTGGCCGAGCAGGCCCGCAGCGGCAGCGTGGACCTGCACCGGGCCTGGATCGAAGGCTTGCTCAAGGAATATTACGACCCGATGTATGCCTTCCAGCGCGAAAGCAAGGGCGCGCGCATCGAGTTCGTCGGCGAGCAGGCGGCGGTGCTGGAATATTTGCGCGAGCGCGCCAAGCGCGGTTGAGGCGGTAGCGGGCGGGGCCTTTGGCCCCATCGCGAGCAAGCTCGCTCCTACGGGGGGCGCTAACCATGTAGGAGCGAGCTTGCTCGCGATGGCGTCCGGGCGGACGCCATCGAACCTTGGGTTACAACAACGCCGCGCCAATCAACCCGCATACCACGCCAATCAGCATGGTCAGGCCGGCCACGGTCACCAGCACCCGCGCATCGAAATCCTTGCGCAGCATCAAAAGCGACGGCAGGCTGATGCTCGGCAGGGTCATCAGCAAGGCCACCGCCGGGCCGGTGCCCATGCCCAGGGTCATCATGGTCTGCACGATGGGGATTTCCGCGGCGGTGGGAATCACGAACAGCGTGCCGACAATCGCCAGCGGCACCAGCCACAGCAGGCTGTCGCCAATCGCGCCCTCGACATGGGGGAACAGCCAGACCCGCGCCGCGCCCAGCACCAGCACCGCCAGCACATAGATCGGAATGGTGCTCCAGAACAGTTGCCACAGGCTGCGTGCCCAGCGGCTGAAGAACGCACCTTCATTGCCCGTGCTGGCCTCGACCACGGCTTCCACCGCCGCTTCCGGCAGTTGTTCGGGACGGGCGATGCGCTGGGCCACCAGCGATACCCCCAGCACCAGCACGATGCCCGCCACCAGCCGCAGCGCGGTGAAACCCCAGCCCAGGACAAAGCCCATGAACACCAGGGTCGCCGGGTTGAGCACCGGGTTGGCGATCCAGAAGGCCAGCGCCGCGCCCACCGAGACATTCTGCCGGCGCATGCTCGCCGCCACGGGCGCGGCGCAGCAGGAACACATCATGCCCGGCAGGGCGAACAGGCCGCCGCGCAAAGTCGAGCCGAAACCGGCGCGGCCGAACAGGCGCAGCAGCCAGTCCCGCGGGATCAGCACTTGCAGCAGCGAACCGAGGATCACCGCCAGCACCGCGGCCTTCCAGATCGCCAGGAAATACACCTGGGCGTAGGCCAGGGCGGCGTTCAGAGGCGAGGAGGGCTGATCGTTGATGATCGAGGCGCCGATGCTGTGGCTGTCGGCGGCGATAAAGGCCTTGGCGTAGTAGGGCGACCACTTGACGAAGTAGAGGCCGACACACGCCACCAGGACGAACAGGGCGGGTTTCCACCAGAACGACCAGCCCCGGACGGGGCTGGCAGGGGCAAGGCTGGACATGAACAGTGATTCCGGACAATGACGTTAGGTCGCGAATCTTAGCCTACTCGCGCACCTTGCGCGCCTGTGTAGCCGCTGCCGAAGGCTGCGATCGACCGCGCAGCGGTGGTAAAACCTCGCAACACCGAGTGCCGGGCCAAATCCCGGAATCCGCACCGGCGACTACAAAAGGGTCATGGCCACTCAGAGCGTACGAATCGAGGTGCGAATCGCCCGGGCGCACTCGATCACCGAAGGCGCCAGCTTGCGTTCGGCTTCTTCCAGGGTCCAGCGGCTGCTGGGGATCACCACGTGCACGGCGGCCACCGGCAGGCCCTGGCTGCCGATAATCGGCGCGGCGATGCTCATGTCGCCGAGAAACAGCTCTTCCTGGTTCAGGGCGTAACCGCGCTGGCGGGTGGCGACGATTTCCCCATGGATCGCGTCGATTCCGGTCAGGGTATGCCGGGTATGGGCCTGGCGGTCGCTGGCCTGGAGCATCGCCAGGGCTTCCTGGTCGGGCAGGGCGCTGAGGTAGGCGCGGCCGGAACCGGTGCAGTACATCGGGATGCGGCTGCCGATGGGCATGTGGATCGGAATGAACTTGGGCGCCACGAAGCGCGCGACATAGACCATGTCCAGGCCGTCGGGCTCGGTGAGGTTGGTGGTTTCACCGGTGACCTGAGCCAGCTCGGCGAGGAACGGGTTGGCCACGTCCACCAGGGTGTCGGCGGCCAGGTAGTTGTAGCCGATCTCCATCACCCGCGGGGTCAGCTGGAAGCGTTTGGTCTGCGGGTGCTTACGCACGTAACCGAGCTGCTCCAGGGTGTGGATCATGCGTTGCGCCGAGCTTTTGTTGATCTCGGCGGCCTCGGCGATTTCCGCTAGGTTCATGGTCCGTTGGGCGGCGTTGAAGGCGCGCAGGACCGCCAGGCCTTTTTCCAGCGACTGATTGAACAGGCTATTGGGGGTGTCGCTCATGGCGGTTCCTTTGGGTTTTTTGTGTTTTAAATATCGATATTCGATATTTATAAATCTCTTTACGATTTTTGTAAATTGTTTATAGTCGGTCCATGCCTCCTGCCCCACTATCAGAGGCCAACCATCACGGACTTCAAACAATAAAATCGTCCAATGGGAGATTCGCCATGCAAAAGCGTTTTCGTGTCCTTGCATTGTGCTGCGCACTCACCGCCGGCCTCGTCGGTTCTGTCAGTGCCGGCGCCGCGCCGGTGTACAAGGTCGGCGCCACCGCCACCGGCATTCCCTTCACCTTTCTCGACGTCAAGAGCCAGAGCATCGAAGGCATGATGATCGACGCCGCCCGCGCGGTGGGCCAGGCCGGCGGCTTCGAGGTGGACATCCAGCAGACCACCTTCGCCGCGCTGATTCCCTCGCTGACCTCGAACAAGATCGACATCATTTCCGCCGCCATGCTGCGCACCCCGGCGCGGGAGAAGGTGGTGCAGTACTCCAACCCGGTGTTCAGCTATGGCGAGGGGCTGATCGTGCGCGCCGACGACAACACCGCCTACACCCGCATGGAGGACTTCAAGGACCAGGTGGTCGGCGCCCAGGTCGGCACGGTGTTCATCGATGAGTTGAACAAGCGCGGGATCTTCAAGGAAGTGCGCGGCTACGACTCGATCCCCGACCTGCTGCGCGACCTGGCGCTGGGGCGGATCAAGGCCGGTTTCGCCGACCGGCCGATCGTCGCCTACCAACTGGCCCAGGGCACCCAGAACAAGGTGCAGCTGGTGAAAAGCTACCAACCAGTGGTGATGGGCGATGTCTGCCTGATCGTGCGCAAGGGCGATGCGCAGACCCTGGACGAGGTCAACCGCGGCATCGCGGCGATCAAGGCCGACGGCTCCCTGGAGCGGATCATCGAGAAGTGGAAGCTCAACTGACCACCCCGCGGCCCGGCCGCCCGGCGGGGTCGCTTCACTCCTGATTGCGCAGGTCCTCCTATGTTTCTCCAGAACGCTCTGGACTTCCTCCCCATTCTGCTGAAAGGGGCGGTGGTCACCTTGCAGGTCACGGCCGGCTCCTTTGTGCTCAGCTCGCTGATCGGCCTGGTATTCGCCTTGATGATGGTGTCCAAGGTGCGCTCGATCTCCCTGTTCGCGATTGGCGTGGTCAACGTCATTCGCGGCCTGCCGATCATCGTGCAGCTGTTCTACATCTACTTCGTGCTGCCGGATTTCGGCATCCAGCTCACGGCCATGCAGGCTGGGGTAATTGGCTTGGGCATCGCCTACTCGGCGTACCAGGCGGAGAACTTCCGCGCCGGCATCCAGGCCATTCACCAGGGGCAGATCGAGGCGGCCGAATCCATCGGCATGCGCGGCGGCATGATCATGCGCCGGGTGGTCCTGCCCCAGGCCTTTCGCATCGCCTTGCCGCCCTATGGCAATACCCTGGTGATGATGCTCAAGGACTCCTCGCTGGTGTCCACCATCACCGTGGCCGAGATGACCCGCGCCGGTCAGCTCATCGCGTCCTCGACCTTCGAGAACATGACCGTCTACACCCTGGTGGCCTTGCTCTACCTGGCCCTGAGCCTGCCGTTGTCCTTTGCCCTGCGTCGCCTGGAGGCGCGCTTCAGCACCCGGAGAAAGTCATGATCGAGATCAAGGGCGTACACAAGAGTTTCGGCAACGTGGCGGTACTCGAAGGCATCGACCTGAGCGTGCAGAGCGGGGAAGTGGTGTGCCTGATCGGACCCTCGGGGTCCGGCAAGTCGACCCTGCTGCGCTGCATCAACGGCCTGGAAAGCTACGAGCAGGGCGACATCCTGGTCAGCGGCGAACGGGTCGACCGCCATGGCAAGACCATTCACCAGCTGCGCACTCAGGTGGCCATGGTGTTCCAGCGCTTCAACCTGTTCCCCCATCGCACCGCGTTGCAGAACGTCACCGAAGGGCCGATCTACGTGAAGAAGCAGAACCCGCAGCAGGCCCGGGAGCGGGCCGAGGCGCTGCTGGAAAAAGTCGGCCTGGCCCATCGCATGCACGCCTATCCGGACGAGCTGTCCGGCGGCCAGCAGCAGCGGGTGGCGATCGCCCGGGCCCTGGCCATGGACCCGCAGGCGATCCTGTTCGACGAGCCGACCTCGGCGCTGGACCCGGAGCTGGTGGGCGAGGTGCTGGCGGTGATGCGCAAGCTCGCCGACGAAGGCATGACCATGATTGTGGTCACCCACGAAATGGGCTTTGCCCAGGACGTGGCGGACAAGGTGTGTTTCCTCCACAGCGGCAAGATCGTCGAGGCCGGGCCGGCGAAGCAGGTGCTGAGCGCGCCGCGCCATCCGCGCACCCAGGACTTCCTCAAGCGCCTGCTCAACCAGGGCGCGGAGGTGCAGGCATGAAGGCCGCCGAAACCTTGCGCCTGCCGCCTTCCTTGTGGGCCGCCACGGCGACGGCGGCGGTCGAGACCCCGGCGCTGGCCGAAGACCTGCGGGTCGACGTGGCCATAGTCGGCGCCGGCTACACCGGGCTGGTGACCGCGCTGCGCCTGGCCGAGGCCGGGGTCAGCGTCTGTGTGCTGGACGCCGGGGAGCCGGGTTGGGGGGCCTCCGGACGCAACGGCGGGCAGGTGATTCCCGGGCTCAAGTACGACCCGGATCAGTTGCTGGCCAAGTTCGGCGCGGCCCGCGCCGAGGCCATGCTGGAGGCGGCCGGCTCGGCCGCCGACGAAGTGTTCGCCCTGATCGAGCAGCATCGCATCGCCTGCGATGCGACGCGCAAGGGTTGGATTCAGCCGGCGTTTTCCGCCAGTTCCCTGCAGGCCATCGAACAGCGCGCCGAGCAGTGGCGTCGGCGCGGGGTGACGGTGGAATTGCTCGACCGCGCCGCCGTCGGTCGGCGCATCGGCAGCCAGAACTACCTCGGCGGCTGGGTCGATCCGCGCGCCGGCAGCCTACACCCGCTGAACTATGCGCGCGGCCTGGCCAGGGTGGCGCAGCAGCAGGGCGTGCGGATTCACGGGCAGACCCGGGTCGAGGCTTTGCAGCGCGAAGGCGGGCAGTGGCAGCTGCGCACCGCCCAGGGCTATCGGGTCCAGGCCCAGCGCGTGGTGCTGGCGACCAATGGCTACACCGACGACCTGTGGCCACGGCTGCGGCAGACGGTGATTGCTGCCAACAGTTTCATCATCGCCACCCGCCCGCTGTCGGTCGAGCTGCGTCAGGGCATCCTGCCGAACGGCGAGGTCTGTTCCGACGCCCGGCGTCTGCTGCTGTATTTCAAGCAGGATGCCCTGGGGCGTCTGTTACTGGGAGGCCGCGGACCGTTTTCCGAACCGAGCCACAGCGGCGACTGGCACCATCTGGAGCGTTCGTTGCTGGGCCTGTTTCCGCAGTTGGCGGGCACGCCCATCGAGTATCGCTGGAGCGGGAGGGTGGCGTTGAATCAGAGCTTCCTGCCGCAGTTGCATGAGCCGCAGCCGGGGTTGTCGATCCTGCTCGGCTACAACGGTCGCGGCATCGCCTTGTCCACGGCCCTGGGCAAGCACCTGGCGGCGCGGCTGTCGGGGGCGAGCAGTGAATTTCCGTTTCCGGTGACGCCGATCCGGCCGATTCCGCTGCATGGCTTGCAGCGCCTGTACCTGGGGGCGGGGATCGCCTGGTACCGCCTGCTGGACGCCCTGCGCTGAGGGCGGCGTATCAGGTCGGGCAGTTTTCCTCGCCGTTATCCAGGCCCTGCTTGTAGCTGCGGCTGTCGAGGGTGGCCTTGCCGTTGTGCCAGGTCAGGGTCAGCACGTAGAGCGAGTCGAAGTCGTTGGAGGCCCAGTCGTCGGTGATGGTGCGTTTTTCGCCGACGGCTTCGCGCGCCACCTTGTTGATCAGTTCCGGCAGGTAGCCGTGGGACCAGGCGGTGTAGATGATCGAGTTGTGGTAGCGGTCATGCAGCAGCTCGTCGGCCAGTTCGCTGGTGTCGTTGGCCGAGAATTCGATGTTCACCGGCAGGCCGAGCTTGATGGCGCTGGGGCTGATGGTCATCAGCGGGCGGATGTAGCTGTAGGAGTTGTCGAGCTCGCCTTCCTCGACATTGCGCGTCGGGTTGGCGGCGAATACGTAATTGGCCTTGCCGAATTTTTCCGGCAACAAAGACGCCAGGTCGATGGCGCGGTTCAGGCCCTGGCAGTTGAGCTGGCCGAGGCCGCCGGCGGGTTTTTCCGCGTGGCGCAAAAAGACCAGGGTCTGGGTGCCGTCCACCGGCTGGGCGCGACTTTCGCTGGACTCCAGCGACAGCAGCAGCCCACTGGTCAGCAGCAGCGCCGGGAAGAACACGTAGGACCGGTGTTGCAGGCGTTGGGTGAAACTCAGCAGATTCTTCATGGATCGTCGGTACTTCAGCGCAATCGGTTAAGGCTGACAAACCTTTCCACGGCGAGCTCCCGCTTCGCGTGGTTTTCCCTGTCGTTGAACGAGTGTTCTACCCGTAGGTAGTGCTCAGAGTCCCAGGACGCCTTTTGGTTCGATCCGGGCATGGGGCTGCGAGCGTGGCCCGTCACTTTATCCGCACCGCTGTCTGGCTGCCGGGAAGCTTAACCACCGGATGTTTCGAATTTAAGAATGCGCGCCGCGGACCGATGCCTGTAATCTAGCGCCGTCGCGCCCGGCCCCGGGCCACGGCCTTTCATCTGACTGTCATTGGAAGCCTGTCATGACCGATCTCCATGCATTCCCCATCACCCAGAAATGGCCGGCGCAGTACGCCGACTGGATTCAGCTGTATTCCTTGCCGACCCCCAACGGCGTCAAGGTCTCGATCATGCTCGAAGAGATCGGGCTGCCCTACGAGCCGCATCGCGTCAGTTTCGAAACCAACGACCAGATGTCCCCCGAGTTCCTCTCGCTGAACCCGAACAACAAGATCCCGGCGATCCTCGACCCCCACGGCCCGGGCGACCAGCCGCTGGCGCTGTTCGAGTCGGGGGCGATCCTGATCTACCTGGCGGACAAGAGCGGGCAACTGCTGGCCCAGGAATCCGCGGCGCGCTACGAGACCATTCAGTGGCTGATGTTCCAGATGGGTGGCATCGGCCCGATGTTCGGCCAGTTGGGCTTCTTCAATAAATTCGCCGGCAAGGACTACGAGGACAAGCGTCCGCGCGACCGTTACGTCGCCGAATCCCGCCGCCTGCTGAGCGTGCTCGAGGGCCGCCTGCAAGGCCGCGACTGGATCATGGGCGAGCGCTACACCATCGCCGATATCGCCACCTTCCCCTGGGTGCGCAACCTGGTCGGCTTCTATGAAGCGGGCGATCTGGTGGGCTTCAAGGACTTCCCCAACGTGCAGCGCGTGCTCGAGCGTTTCCTCGCGCGCCCGGCGGTGATCCGCGGCCTGGAAATCCCCAAGCCGGTCTGACTGCCTTCTCTGTAGCCGCTGCCGCAGGCTGCGCTCGGCGACGCAGTCGTCGTAGAACCTGACGACGCGTTCTGTCTGGCACAACGCGTGGGTCCTTTTGCGATGACTGCGTCATCGATCGCAGGCTTCGCCAGCGGCTACAGAGGTTTTCACATGCTTCGTGCAGCTCAGGCCGGCTTCGGCCTGACCGCGTTCATTCAGACAAGGACCCGCAATGAGCCGATTCGATTTCAAGCAGGTGGATGTCTTCAGCAGCCAGCCGCTCAAGGGCAACCCGCTGGCGGTGGTGTTCGGCGCCGATGAGTTGAGCGACGCGCGCATGGCGGCATTCGCCAACTGGACCAACCTCAGCGAAACCACCTTTATCCTCGAACCCCGGGACCCGCGGGCCGACTACCGCCTGCGGATCTTCACCACCCTGCAGGAGCTGCCGTTCGCCGGCCATCCGACCCTCGGCAGTTGCCATGCCTGGCTGGAAGCCGGCGGCGTGCCCAAGGGCGAGGAGATCGTCCAGGAGTGCGCGGTCGGCCTGGTGCGCATTCGCCGCAACGGCGCCGGGCTGGCGTTTCTCGCGCCGCCGTTGCTCAAGTCCGGCGCGGTCGATGACGGATTGCTGGAGCAGGTGCGCCAGGGCCTGAGGCTGGCGCCCGATGCCATCGTCGACGCGCAATGGGTGGACAACGGCGCCGGCTGGCTGGCGGTGCTGCTGGCCGAGCGCGGCCAGGTGCTCGACCTGCAACCCGACTATGCACAGCTCAAGGGCCTTGCGGTCGGAGTGATCGCCCCCTGGAACCCCGAGCGCGATGGCGACGCGGCGCAGTTCGAAGTGCGGGCCTTTATCGCCGGCGACGGCATGCCGGAAGACCCGGCCACCGGCAGCCTCAACGCCGGCATCGCCCAATGGCTGCTGGGCGCGGGGTTGGCGCCGGCGTCCTACGTGGTCAGCCAGGGTTTGAGCATGGGCCGGGCCGGGCGCATCCAGGTCGAGCAGGTCGGCGATGAAATCTGGATCGGCGGCTCGGTGGTGACCTGTATCGAGGGCAGCCTGACGTTGTAGGCGAGGGCGCTTTGCAGTCAGGCCCGGCCTGGCTGTTGCCTAAGTGGCCCTGGACGCGTGGCGATAGCTTCTGGGGGATACGCCGTACCAGCGTTTGAAGGTCTGGGAGAAACTCGACAGGTCGCTGTAGCCCAGTTTTTCGGCGATGTCTGTCAGTTTCAGCGTCGGGTCGCCGAGCAACTCCAGGGCCGCGGTGCTGCGTGACTGCTCCAGCAGGTGCCGGTAACAGGTGCCTTCCTCGTGCAGGCGTCGTTTCAAGGTCCGCTCGCTGAGATTGATCAGGCTGGCCATGCCCGACAGGTCTGGCGGTACGCCCAGGGGGGCGATGTTCAGGTACTGGCGGACCAGCTCGGCGGTGCCCGTGCGGGGGCTGCGGCGCTCCATCAATTGCGCGCACATCTGCTCGCACATCGCGACGGTGACGGTGTTTGCCTGGGGGAGTGGGCGGCTCAGCAGCGAACGATCGAAGGCCAGGCTGTTGCGGTCGGCGAGGTAGGCGGGGCGCATGCCAAGAATATTGCCGGCACTGGCCGCCACCTGATCGACCGGGCGTTTCTTCTTCAGGGTAAAACCCGCCAGCGAGAACTCGCGGCCAGCTATTTCCTTGAGCAGCACCGCGGCGGCGGCCATGTCGCGTTCGATCACAAAGTCTCTGAGCGACTCGTCCGCCAGCGCCGGTTCGGTGAACGTCAGGATGCCGAGCGGAGGTTGCTCATGGTAGGCGATTCGGGTGAACGCGTAGGTCAGCGGCAAGAACCGCAGGGCCAGCTTCAAGGCGTCACCCGCGGTCGCGCTGCTGATCAGGCCATAACCGAACAGCCCATAGGTCGAGAAGTGATAGCGCTCGCCCACTTGATAGCCCAGCCCTTGTGGGTGCCCCGACAGGTTGAGCAGGTTATTGATCAGGCGCAGTTCCTGGGCGCATGACAGCTCGAAGTTGGGATCTGCCAGCCGGGCCAGCGACAGGCCCGAACCGGCCAGCAATCGCGCAGGCGAGAAGCCTCTTTCGCGACCGAAATCCACCATCAGCAGGGCACTGGCCGGTCCCCGCGACAACTCCAGCATGTTCATGCTCGCGACCTGGGTCAGGGAAAGGAATTGGCCTGAATACTAAAGTATCTGTCCCGTTACGTCATGGGACTGGCGAGGGCGGGCAAGCATGATGGGCGTGCAGGCTACGCTGATCGGGATTAGCGGGAAGCCCTGGGACCTGATCATGCGAAGACCTGTGCCTGCCCATGAAAAAAACAACAAAAGAGGTGCTGCATGCCCCAACTCGAACCTGACCTGCAATCGACGGCGCCACTCACCGCCGTGATCATCGGCAGCGGTTTTGCCGGCATCGGCATGGCCATCGCGCTGCGCAAGGCCGGCGTCACGGACTTCATCATTCTGGAAAAACAGCAGGATGTCGGCGGCGTCTGGCGGGACAACAGTTACCCGGGCGCTGCCTGCGATGTGCCGTCGCACCTGTATTCGTTTTCATTCGAACCCAACCCCGGCTGGACGCGGATGTTTGCCCCGCAAGCCGAAATACAGGGGTATCTGCAGCATTGCGTACGCAAGTATGAGGTGCAGCGGCACATCCGTTTCGGCGCTGAAGTACGGGCGGCGCGATTCGACGAGGCCAGCGCGCAGTGGTGCATCACCGAAGTCGGTGGGCGGGAGCATCGCGCCGCCTTGCTGATCAGCGCCACTGGCCAGCTCAGCCGGCCGGCGCTGCCGACGTTCGAAGGCATGCAGGCGTTCAAGGGGCGTGTGTTCCATTCCGCAAGCTGGGATCACGGCTACTCGTTGGCGGGGAAGCGGGTGGCGGTGATAGGGACGGGCGCTTCGGCGATCCAGTTCGTGCCGGCCATCGCCGACTCGGTGGCGCAGCTCAAGGTATTCCAGCGCTCGCCGGCCTACATCTTGCCTCGGCCCGATCGCGCCTACAGCGACGAAGAAAAGCAGCTGTTCGCCAGGAGGCCCTGGCGCATGGCGCTGCATCGTGCCGCCATCTACCTGCGCTACGAATCCAGGGCCCTGGGTTTTACCCGCCTCAAGGGGCTGATGAAGTGGGCGGTCGGCCTGCCGTTTCGCCGCTTGTTGAACCAGTCGGTCAGTGACCCGCAGCTGCGCCGGCAACTGATCCCGGATTACCCCATCGGCTGCAAGCGCATCCTGCTGTCCAGCGATTACCTCAAGACCCTGGCCCGGCCCAATGTGCAGTTGATCACCGAGGGTATCGGGCGCATCACCGAGCAGGGCATCGAGACGCTGGACGGCAAGCACCATCAGGTGGATGCGATCATCTACGGCACGGGGTTCGCGGCGACGCAGTTCCTTGCACCGATGACGATCGTCGGGCGCGGCGGGGTGGAGCTGCAGCACGCCTGGGAGCAGGGCGCACGTGCGTATCTGGGGCTGGCGGTGCCGGGCTTTCCCAACTTCTTCATGTTGTATGGCCCCAATACCAACCTGGGGCACAACTCGATCGTCTACATGCTGGAAAGCCAGATATCCCATGTCATGCGCTGCTGGCGCGCGATGCAGAAGGCTGCGGCCACCACCGTCGAGGTCGATGACCAGGCTGAGCAGCGTTTTCATCAACGGATCCAGCGCCGCCTGGCCGGTTCCGTGTGGAGCGGTTGCAAGAGCTGGTATGTCGATGCAGCGGGCAATAACAGCACCAACTGGCCGGGCTTCACCTTGTCCTATCGCTGGCTGACCCGTTATTCGGCATTGCGCGCCTATGGTTTCTCCAGGGCGCTGGCCAGCGAGTCGGGGCAGGTCTACGGGCAGGTGATTGCCGAGCCCCGTGATGGTCTCGAAGTCCTCAGTGCCGGCGTGTTGCGCCAACTCTTGCGGGTGAGCTTCCGGGCGTTGATCGGTCCGCCGCGAAGCATTGCCACCCAGCGGCGGATCGTCAACGGCCTGTCCTGGTTGATGCCGGGCTGCGCTGGCGTGAGCCAGGCACGGGCGCAGGTCTCGGGCGTACCGCTGCGAATCCTGACACCGAGCCATGCCGAGGCGGGTGGGGTGATGCTTTATCTGCATGGCGGTGCCTTCTGCCTGGGCGGCCCTGCCACGCACCGCAGCGTTACCAGCCGCCTGGCCCGGGAAGCGGGGATGGCCGTCTGGGTACCGGACTATCGGCTGGCGCCGGAACAGCCGTTTCCCGCGGCCCTGGAAGATGCGTTGGCCTGCTACCAGGCGATCCGGGCGCAAGGCTATCCGGCGCGGCAGATCCTGCTGGCCGGCGACTCCGCGGGTGGCTCTCTCGTCCTGGCCCTGGCGCTGACGCTGCAACAGCGGGGCGAGCCCTTTGCCGCGGGCCTGCTGTTGTTGTCCCCGGTGACGGATACGACACTGAGCGGGCCGACCCTCATCACCCGCCAGCACGCCGATCCCATGCTGCGGCGCGATTGGCTCGAGCAGGGGCTGCAGGCCTATGCAGTGCCTGCCCAGAGCCCGTTGCACAGTCCATTGAGCGCCGACTTGCGTGGGCTGCCGCCGATGCTGATTCAGGTGGGGGACCAGGAACTGCTGCTGGCGGACGCCACACGCCTGGCCGAGCGCGCGCTGCACTGCGGCGTGGCCTGTCGCCTGGAAGTGCATGCCGCGAGGTGGCATGTGTTTCAGTTGCAGGCGTTCTACTTGCGTTCGGCCAGGCAAGCCCTGCGTTCAGCGGCCCTGTTCGCTCGCAGCCGCCTGGACGATCGCGGCGAGCCTTGTGCCGACGCGGTCGCAGCAGCGGCGGTGATGGATGTCGCAGCCCTTGATGGGTAGGCAGGCTGTCTCGATCCGGCAAGGTGGTCGTGAGGATTTTCGGGCAAAAAAAAGCCGCCCAAGATGGCAGCGTTAAAGGAGAGCACGCGTTGCTGATAACGCGAGTATCACTGCGAAAAATGACCCAATGATGACAGTCCCCTTGCCGCCGAACAGCTTTCGTGACCGGGCTGCGGCAGGGGCCGGCCCGGGGGAGCGCCAGCCGGGTTGCCGGGCGGATCAAGGCGGGCGGCTGTCATCTTGGCGTCATCGACGCCATGGCAAGATCGCCGCAAACCGTCTTTAGTAGTCGACAGGCCGCGGCCTGCCGGTCGATGAATCTGCCAGGAATCCCCCCCCATGAAAGGCGACGCCTCTCTGTTCGCAGCCATTGATCTTGGGTCCAACGCGTTTCGCCTGATGATCGGCCAGCCGGTCCGGCGCAGCCAGGGGTTCATGATCCAGGAAGTGAAGACCCTGCGTGAGCCGGTGCGCCTGGCGGAGGGCTTCCAGGAGGGCGCCCTGGACGAGCTGGCGCTGGACCGGGGCTGGCAGGCACTGGCGCGCTTTGGCAAGAAGCTGCGCGGTTTCGAGGCCGGTCGGGTGCGGGCGGTGGCCACCAGCGCCGTGCGCGAAGCCGACAATGCGCCGCTGTTCCTGGCCAGCGCCGAGCGTCACCTGGGGTTTCGTATCGATGTCATTTCCGGGCATGAGGAGGCGCGGCTGGTGTATGCCGGCGTCGCCCATACGGTGCCGGGCAGCGAAAGCATGCGGCTGGTGGTGGACATCGGCGGCGGTTCCACCGAGTTGATCCTCGGGCAGGGCGCCCAGCCCTTGCTGACCGAGAGCATCGCCATTGGCAGCGGGAGCTTCGGCGCGCGCTACTTTCCGGGCGGCGCGGTCTCGGCTCATGCCCTGCAGGAAGCCGAACACCTGGCCAGCCTGAAGTTCGAGAAAGTCGCCCGGCGTTATCGCCAGCTCGGCTGGCAGCAGGCCATAGGCTCCTCGGGCACCGCCCGGTTCCTGGCCAAGGTGCTCAAGGCCAACGGCCTGAACGACTATGGCCAGGACGGCATCACCTACGGCGGGCTGTTGCGCCTGTCGTTGCGCCTGCTGGAGGCCGGGCATGTCAAGCGCCTGCGGCTGGCCGGGCTGCAATCCCATCGCCTGGGCATCCTGCCCGGTGGCCTGGCAGTGATGCTGGCGGCGTTCAAGGTGTTTGGCGTCACCCATATGACGCCTTCCGAACCGGGGCTGCGCTTCGGCGTGCTGCATGGCCTGATATGTAACAACTGATGACCGGGCTTTACCCGCACAAGCGGCTGGCCTTCCTCCAGCCCCCTGTTCCCGCCAGGGTGTTCTGTCGCTCTAACTCAACCCTTCACCGGTCACGCCGGGATCAATCGGCGGGGCAACGCCTGCGCGCCGTCGCCGCGGTATTCCCGCCGGCGAAAAAAGGCTGTCATAAAAAGTGCGATTTTGCGCAGCACTATCCCCAGCAGTCTGAAAACAGGGGACATGAACCATGAGTGACAAACGCCGCGTGCTGTTCGTGTGCGCCAGGAACGACGCCCGTTCATTGATGGCGCAAGCGCTGCTGCGCCATGCCGACGCCGAACACTTCGACGCCTTCAGCGCCGGCCTGGTGGCCAGCGAGATCGACCCGCGTACCCTGGAGTCTCTCGAACATATCGGTATCGCCACCGACGGGCTGCGCAGCCAGGCCCTCGACGAGTTCGCCGGGCAGCAGTTCCACTATGTCATCACCCTGTGCGACAAGTCCTCGGAAGAGGCCGCGCGCATGCCGTCCTCCGGCGAGGTGATTGTCTGGAACTTCGAGGACCCGGTCACCAGCGACAAACATGAACCGTTTCGCCACACCCTCCAGGAGATCCACGATCGACTGCACATGTTCATCACCGTGAAGACCCGCTCGTGATGGCAAGGATCGCCGATCCTCTTTTGCCGAATCGCTGATCCTCCCTCGCTGATTGGCACGGCCGGGTTGCATGCCGGCCAACCCACCCCGAATCCAGACTCTGGGCGCTTTATCTACCCTGGGTTCTCTGCTCTGGCGGTCGCCCACCGCCGGCCGTCTACACTTAACCGCAGGCCACACAGGGCGGCAGCCCTGGGCGCATTCAACCGGTATCAACAAAAACAATAGTCTCGGGAGAAACCTGATGTTTACAGCACTGCGTCGATTCAGCCGCGGCATGGCCCTTGCCGCCAGCCTCGCCACGCTCACCCTCGCAACCCCGGCGTTTGCCCTGGATACGGTCAAGTTCATGGCCCCGGGCTCCGTGGGCGGCGGTTATGACCAGACCGCGCGGGTTTTGGGCAAGGCCCTGCTCGAGGCCGGCACGGCCAAGTCCGTGACCTTCGAGAACAAGGGCGGGGCCGGGGGCACCCTGGGGCTGGCGCAGTTCGCCAACAGCACCAAGGGCGACCCGAATGCGCTGCTGGTGGTGGGGGCGATCATGGTCACGGCGGTGGAGCAGAACAAGCCGCAGATCAGCCTCAAGGACGTGACGCCGATCGCCCGGCTGTTCACCGAATACAACGTGCTGGCGGTGCGTGAGGATTCGCCCTACAAGACCCTCGAAGACCTGCTCAAGGACTTCAAGGCCAACCCGGCCAGCATCAAGTGGGGCGGCGGCTCCAAGGGTTCCATCGACCATATCGGCATCGCCGAGCTGGCGAGCAAGATGGACGTGCCGGTGAACAAGGTGAACTACGTCGCCTACGCCGGCGGCGGCGAAGTAGTGGCCGCGACCCTGGGCGGCCACATCACGGTGATCACCGGCGGTTATGCCGAGCTGGCCAAGTACGTGCAGTCCAAGCAGTTCCGCCTGCTCGCCATCGGCGCTCCGGAGCGCGTGCCCGGCATCGATGCGCCGACCCTCAAGGAGAATGGCTACGACGTGATCATCGGCAACTGGCGCGGTGTCTATGGTGCGGCCAACCTCAGCGCCGAGCAGCGCAAGCAAGTCACCGACGCGGTGCTGGCCGCCACCCACAGCAAGGTCTGGCAGGACAATGTGAAAGCCAACGCCTGGTCGCCGAGCGTCCTCACCGGTGATGAGTTCGGCAAGTTCGTCGACGAGGAACACCTGCGCCTGCGAGCGATGCTGGTCAAGGTCGGGCTGCTTTGAGATGGCCGGGCGCAGCAGGGTCGTGCTGTCGCAGTTGGCGATTGGCCTGGGGCTGATCGCCATCAGCCTGGTGCTGGTCGTCGGCGCCTTGCGCTTTCCGCCCGAGATGGGCTTCGTCATCCTCGGTGCCCATGTCTATCCCAGCGCGGTCGCGGCCTTCCTCGGCGCCGTGGGCCTGTTGCTGAGCTATCAGGCCTGTACCGGTGGTTTCCGCGAACTGGCCGCCCACGACGACGAAACCGTCCAGGCCCTGCCCGGTGGCAGGCTGGGCGTGGCCTGGGTCACCGCCGGCCTGGTGGCGCTTGCCGTGCTGATCGACCTGATCGGTTTCGTCCTGGCCGCCGGCTTGCTGTTCGCCTGTTCGGCTCGGGGTTTCGGCAGCCGGCGGCCGCTGCGTGACCTGGCTATCGGCATCGCCCTGACCCTGCCGATCTACTGGCTGTTCAACGCCGGGCTGGGCGTGGCCCTGCCACCCCTGGTCAACGCCTGGATCTGAACCGGGCCGAAGGAGGTCACACGGTGGACATTCTCTTGAGCCTGGCGACAGGTTTCTCCGCGGCGCTGGCGCCGATCAATCTGCTCTGGGGGTTTATCGGCTGCCTGCTGGGCACGGCGATCGGCGTGTTGCCGGGGATCGGCCCGGCGCTGACCGTGGCGCTGCTGTTGCCGATCACCGCCAAGGTCGATCCCACCGGCGCGCTGATCATGTTCGCCGGCATCTATTACGGCGCGCAGTTTGGTGGTTCGACCACCTCGATCCTGCTCAATACCCCGGGCGAGTCGTCCTCGATGGTCACCGCCCTGGAGGGCAATCTCATGGCCCGCAACGGCCGCGCCGGGCCGGCCCTGGCCACCGCGGCGATCGGCTCGTTTTTCGCCGGGACCATCGCCACGGTGCTGCTGACCCTGTTCGCCCCCATCGTCGCCATGCTGGCGCTGAAGTTCGGCCCCGCGGAGTATTTCGCGATCCTGGTGCTGTCCTTCACCACGGTGTCGGCGGTGCTCGGCGCGTCCATGCTGCGCGGTTTCGCTTCCCTGGGGCTGGGCCTGGGCATTGGCCTGATCGGCCTCGACTCGACCTCGGGCATTGCCCGCTACACCCTGGGCGTTCCCGAGCTGGTCGATGGCATCGAGGTGGTGCTGGTGGCGGTCGGCCTGTTTGCCGTGGGGGAGGCCTTGTACAGCCTGCTGTATCAAAAGGAGGAAGCGTCCGGCCGGCATCGCCTGACGTCCTTGTGGATGACCCGAGAGGACTGGAAACGCTCGATTCCCGCCTGGCTGCGCGGCACCCTGATCGGCTTTCCGTTCGGCTCGATCCCGGCCGGTGGCGCGGAAATCCCGACCTTCCTGTCCTATTCCACCGAGCGCAAGCTGAGCAAGCACCCGCAAGACTTTGCCGCCAGCAAAGGGCCGGGCGCCATTGAAGGGGTGGCCGGCCCGGAAGCCGCCAACAACGCCAGCGCCACCGGTTCCCTGGTGCCGCTGCTGACCCTGGGCATTCCGACCTCCGCCACCGCGGCGATCCTGTTGGCGGCGTTCCAGAACTACAACCTGCAGCCGGGGCCGCTGCTGTTCCAGACTTCCGGCGAGCTGGTCTGGACCCTGGTGGCCTCGTTGTATATCGGTAACGTTATCCTGCTGGTATTGAACCTGCCGTTGGTCGGGCTCTGGGTGAAACTGCTGCAGATCCCGCGGCCGTACCTCAATGCCGGGATCCTGGTATTCGCCTCCATCGGCGTGTACGGCATGCGCCATTCGTCCTTCGACCTGTTGCTGATGCTGGCGATCGGCTGGGGCGGGGTGCTGATGCGGCGTTTCGACTTCCCCGTCGCGCCGGTGATCGTCGGCATGCTGCTGGGGCCGATGGCGGAAAAGCAACTGCGCAACGCCTTGTCCATCAGCCAGGGCGACTGGTCGATCTTCGTCACCCAACCGATAGCCGCGGCCTTCCTCGGCTTGACCCTGCTGGTGCTGGTGGTGCCCCACCTGCTGCACGCCCGGGGCATCAAATTGCACGAGGATGATTGAGCGGCGAGTGCGATGGACCAGCCACCGCGGCGCGCCACTTCAGAACGTCATGGCGGGCCCCTAGGATAGGGGTTGCCAGGCGGTTTGCGTCCTGGTCCATTGCCTGCGACAGCGCCTATCCGGACACAGTGCCGAGGCACTGACCCGGCGAGCGGTGCTTTCTGCCCTTTCGATACGCAGCAAGTGAAGGCACAATGCGCATCCTTTTTTTGGCTGGCCTGGCCGGAGGCCTCGAAATGATCAAAACGCCGTACTACCTCATCGACAAACAGAAACTGCTCGGCAACATGGAGAAGATCGCCTACGTGCGCGAACAGTCCGGCGCCAAGGCCCTGCTGGCGCTCAAGTGCTTCGCCACCTGGTCGGTGTTCGACCTGATGCAGCAGTACATGGACGGCACCACCTCGTCGTCGCTGTACGAGCTCAAGCTCGGCCGGCAGAAGTTCGCCGGCGAGACCCACGCCTACAGCGTGGCCTGGGCCGACGACGAAATCGAAGAGATGCTCGACAACTGCGACAAGATCATCTTCAACTCCATCGGCCAGCTGCAGCGCTTCGCCGAGGCGTCCGCGGGCAAGGTCCGCGGTCTGCGGGTCAACCCCCAGGTGAGCAGTTCCGATTACCTGCTGGCCGACCCGGCGCGTCCGTTCAGCCGCCTGGGCGAGTGGGACCCGGTGAAGGTCGAGGCGGTCATCGAGCAGATATCCGGCTTCATGTTTCACAACAACTGCGAGAACGCCGACTTCGGCCTGTTCGACCAGATGCTGGGCACCATCGAGGAACGCTTCGGCCACCTGCTGCACAAGGTCGAATGGGTCAGCCTCGGCGGCGGCATCCACTTCACCGGCGAAGGCTACGACCTGGACGCCTTCTGCGCGCGCCTCAAGGCGTTCTCCGAGAAGTACGGCGTGCAGGTCTACCTGGAGCCGGGCGAAGCGGCGATCACCCAGAGCGCGTCGCTGGAAGTCACCGTGCTCGACACCCTCTACAACGGCAAGCACCTGGCGGTGGTCGACAGCTCCATCGAAGCGCACATGCTCGATCTGCTGATTTATCGCCTGAACGCCAAGCTGACACCCAGCACGGGCGAACACACCTACATGGTGTGCGGCAAGTCTTGCCTGGCCGGAGACATCTTCGGCGAGTATCAATTCGATCGTCCGCTGACCATCGGCGATCGGCTGTCGTTCGTTGACGCGGCGGGTTACACCATGGTCAAGAAAAACTGGTTCAACGGCCTGAAAATGCCGTCCATCGTAGTGAAACAACTCGACGGTAGTGTCGAGGTGGTTCGTGAATTTGGGTTCGAAGACTACCTGTCCAGCCTCTCGTAAGCTGGCGGAAAGGAGAGATAAAGAAATTGAAGAAGAACGTTCTTATCATTGGTGCAGGAGGTGTCGCCAAGGTGGTGGCCCACAAGTGCGCGCAGCACAACGACGAACTCGGTCGTATTGCTATCGCGTCGCGTAACATCTCCAAGTGCCAGGCCATCATCGACAGCGTCAACGCCAAGGGCAGCCTCAAACAGCCCGCTGAAATCAAGGCCTATGCGCTTAACGCGCTGGATATCGAGGCGACCAAGGCGCTGATCCGCGAGACCGAATCGCAGATCGTCATCAACGTCGGCTCCGCCTTCCTCAACATGTCGGTGCTGCGTGCCTGCATCGATACCGGCGTGGCCTACCTGGACACCGCCATTCACGAAGAACCGGGCAAGATCTGCGAGACGCCGCCCTGGTATGGCAACTACGAGTGGAAACACCTCGAGGAATGCCAGCAGAAGAACGTCACCGCCATTCTTGGCGTGGGCTTCGATCCGGGCGTGGTCAACGCCTATGCGGCCCTGGCCAAGCAACAGTATTTCGACCGCATTGATTCGATCGACATTCTCGACGTCAATGCCGGTTCCCATGGCAAATATTTCGCCACCAATTTCGATCCGGAAATCAATTTCCGCGAATTCACCGGGCAGGTGTGGAGCTGGCAGGACAGCCAGTGGACCAGCAACACCATGTTCGAAGTCAAGCGTACCGACGACCTGCCGGTGGTCGGTGCGCAGAACCTGTACCTGACCGGTCACGATGAAGTGCACTCGCTGTCGAAGAACCTCGACGTGCCCAACGTGCGCTTCTGGATGAGCTTCGGCGAGCACTACATCAACGTGTTCACCGTGCTCAAGAACCTCGGCCTGCTCTCCGAGCAACCGGTCAAGACCGCCGAAGGCCTGGAAGTGGTGCCGCTGAAAGTGGTCAAGGCCGTGCTGCCCGATCCCGCCTCGCTGGCGCCGGGCTACACCGGCAAGACCTGCATCGGCGACCTGGTCAAGGGCACCAAGGATGGCCAGCCGCGCGAAGTGTTCATCTACAACGTGGCCTGCCACGAAGAAGCCTTTGCCGAAACCGACAGCCAGGGCATTTCCTACACCGCGGGCGTACCGCCGGTGGCCGCGGCCCTGCTGGTGGCCCGTGGCGAGTGGGACGTGCAGCGCATGGTCAACGTCGAGGAACTGCCGGCCGAGCCGTTCCTCAAGGCGCTGGACCTGATGGGCCTGCCGACCCGGGTCAAGGACGAGCACGGCGACCGTCCGTGGAACTGATTCACCCCCCGCTGTAAAAAACCAGGTGCGCCCACAGGGGCGCACCTGGCTCTCGATTCCCGCTACTCCCTCCTGTCAAGACAACTGCCTCCTGCCTTCAATCCCAGGGGCACCAGCGTATCCGAGCGACGCCAGACGCAAGCCCGCATCGAGGGCGTGCGGCGCCTGACGACGGAAATCCCCATGCCGAAAAAAACCGAGCACCGCGCTGCCGGTGTGACGCTCGTCGGTTACCTGGAGGGAAATGCCCCGTCAGCGATACTCAAATGTCGGAACGACACCCCTCCAGAGGATGACCAGGATGAAGAAACAGAGCAGCGACGCCACGCCGGCAGAGCAGAGCGCTTGCGCTTCACAGCTGATAGACGGGCGCATCGAAGAGCTGGGCGACTGGCGCGGCGAGATGTTGGCCCGGGTCCGAAGGCTGATCCGCCAGGCCGACCCGCAGGTGGTCGAGGAGTGGAAGTGGCGCGGGGTGCCGGTGTGGTCCCACGGCGGCATCCTCTGCACCGGCGAGACCTACAAGAACGTGGTGAAACTGACCTTCGCCAAGGGTGCCGCGCTGGACGACCCGGCAGGCCTGTTCAACGCCAGCCTCGAGGGCAATACCCGGCGGGCGATCGATCTGCATGAGGGTGACAAGCTTGACGAGGCCGCCTTGAAGGCGCTGATCCTGGCTGCCGTGGCGCTCAATAGCTCGCGCTGAACGGGTGTGCCGGCCGGCAAAAAAAGGGCCTGTGTCAAGTCCTCGACACCCACAGACTTGAACCATACACCTATACGGAACAGTAACTTAGGTCGGATCTTGGCACCTTCGAATCATGCACGTTTGTCCACCCGTTGGGGCCAGCCAATCGTTGACATACTCAACGATGATCAGAGCGCTTTTTGATGGATTCGTGATGTTCCCGACTCCTGATCGAAAGGCTTGGGTTGATTGATCGCTTCGGCTAAGCGGCAGCGATCAGCGCTCCTTGTTGGCGCAGATGCGTTTGGAAACGATCGGCATAGTCTGCGACAACGGCATCCCTTACGCTGGAGCGCGCCTCAAGCGCCTCACGCCAAGCCGAAATGCGCGCAAGGCCGTCGAAAATCTGCTGTGCGACAGTTGCGTCGATACTCTCGAAGTAACGGAAAAGCGGGGCATAAACCGCATCAACCATTCCAAAGGCCGAGCCATCGAAGAACGGCCCCACGCCTATTTCTGACTCCAGTTTGCCGAGCCGTTCGCGAAATGCGGTGCGCTTGGCATCTGCGGTCGCCGAGTCACGAGCGTGGAGAAACTGCCAGGCTTCAGCTTGCGTCTGTGACGCGAACTCGATCCACGCGCGATTCCGTGCGCGAGCTAACGCATCAACGGGGTACATCGGTGCGCCACCTTGGGTTTCGTCGAGGTACTCGCAGATGACCATGCTTTCGAACAGGATCGCGTCTTCCGCATTGTCCTGGCGCACCTTGAGCACGGGGACCTTGCCGGTTGGCGAAACTGCCAGGAACCAGTCTGGCTTGGCTGATAAATCGACATTTATCCGATCGAATTGGATGCCCTTTTCAAGAAGCACAATCGCGGCGCGCTGTACGAATGGGCATAGTGGGTGGCTTATCAGCGTAAGAGCGTTCATTGCTTTTAGTGGCTCTGGATGGTTTATCAAGCGGAAACAGCGGCAGAGGTTTCCCGCGTACCGCTGTTTGCACAGTCTGGATTGGACTGGTTCGTCGCTAAGTGCTGAGGCGGGCGTTCAGTACCTGATTGACTCAGCCCAGGCGATGTTGCATTCGCGCAATTCTTGAGCCGCGCGCTTAGCCATTCAGCAGGCGGCCGCCGTCAAGGACGATTTCAGAGCCGACCGTCCAGCGCGACTCGTCGGATGCCAGATACAGCACTGCCTTGGCCACCTCGTCGGAGGTACCGAAGCGCCCAAGCGGAATGGTTGCCGCAATCTCTTTGTTGAGCTGCTCGCGATAAGCTTCCGGAATACCCAGCTTGTCGTAAAGCGGAGTCTCGACGGGGCCAGGGCTCACTGCGTTGACACGGATGCCACGGCCCAGCAATTCGGTCGAGAGCGTCTTCGACATGTTCAGCAATGCGGCCTTCGTTGCGGCATACACGGACGAGCGATCTGCGCCTGCATGCGCGCTTACGGAAGTCGTCAACACTACGGAAGCAGGATTTGCGAAGACCGGCAACAGCGCCTGCATCAGGAAGTACGGCCCTTTGACGTTGATGTCGAAAGAGCGGTCGAACATATCTTCCGTCCATTCCTCAATGGGCAGCCAGACGGATACGCCGGCATTGAGGAAGGCAACGTCGAGTTGGCCGTAGTGTTCCTTGATGACTTGTGCCAGCTCCTTTTGTGCTGCAACGCTGGCCGAGTCGGCGCGCAGCACCGGCACTTCCGGGCCCAATTCGGCCTGGGCCTTTGCAATCGAATCGGGGTTGACACCCGTTACGATCACGCGAGCACCCTCCGCCAGGAACTGCTTTGCCGTTTCCAGCCCGATGCCACTGGTGCCGCCAGTGATGAGCGTACGTTTACCTTGCAAGCGCGACATTTGAATTCTCCGGTGAATGACGACCACCGCGGTCGACATGGAGAAATATGCGCTCATGCTTCGTAGTAGATAAGACTGCCTATTTGCATATAATTCATGCAAATCAAGCATGAATTGAGGCGACGAAGTGGACCGATTTCTTTTGATGACATGCTTCGCGCGTGCTGTAGAAACTGGGAGCTTTTCGGCGGCAGGGCGCGATCTAGGACTGGGGCAACCCAATGTAAGCCGCTATGTAGCGGCTCTGGAGGATCATTTGCAGACGCGCTTGCTCCACCGGTCTACGCGCAAGCTGTCCTTGACGCCGGAGGGCGAACGCTACTATGCGGACATCCGGCGCATCCTGGATGCGGTGGATGAATCCGAATCGTCCTTCAGGAACAACGTCGACCCATCGGGACTCTTGCGCGTAGCCTGTCCGACGGCTCTCGCACACGCGTTTGTGCTGCCGCATGTGCCGGCCTTTTTGGAGCGCTACCCTCAATTGAACCTGGATCTCCAACTCAACGATCGATACGTAGACCTGGTCAATGAAGGCACCGAACTCGCCATTCGCATAGGACATCTGGAGGACAGCGCCTTGCGCGCCCGGCCTCTTGGGTGGTACGACCGGGTCTTCGTCGCCAGCAAGGACTACTTGGCCAAACGCGGAGTTCCGCAGACCCCGGATGACCTACGCGACCACGATTGCATCATCTACACCTTGCTGTCGTCCGGGGCGACCTGGCGATTCCGGGACGCGGACATTCCGATTGCCGGCAGGCTCAGGGTCAACTCGCCCGACGCTGTGAGTGCGGCGGTCGTGGCAGGCCTGGGTGTGGCGCATGGACCTGCGTGGCTGTTTGAGGGCGGGCTGAACAGCGGGAGATTACAGTTCATTCTCACCAACCATGCGGCTCCCCCTGTCCCCGTGCAGATGGTTTATGTCGCCAATAGACTGCTCCCCACGCGGGCTATCGTGTTCATGGATTTTATGGCTGACGTGTTTTCAAAGATTCCAGCCTTGAACGGCAGCACCCCTGTGCCGACTGTATAAGACGAGACGACAAAACGTGATCTCTCACGCTCTTGCCTAACGCCGCGCGACCGGAAGCCGGGTCAGGTTTCGGAAAGCACCGGCCTATGTTGAACTCGCCTAAGTAATTGATAAACCTGCTGTATCGGGCTTGGGCGCAGTCCAGCGAAGTGCCGGGCTGGAGTCATCGTCAAACAAAAAAAGCCCCTTGCCGTTTTCCCGGCAAGGGGCTGGCTGGCCTGGGTCATTCGCCTTTGATCTGCACGACCTTGTCCGCCGTCATGGCGGCGGGTTTTTTCGGCAGCGAGATACTCAGCACGCCTTTGCTGAAGCTCGCCTCGATCTTTTCGGCATCGACCCCCTTGGGCAGGTTGAACACCCGCTCGAAGGAGCCGTAATGACGTTCGCTCAGGTGGTAGCCCTTTCTGTTTTCTTGGGTTTCCTCTTGTTTTTCACCCTTGATGATCAGGCTGCCGTCGGAGAGTTTGATCTCGATATTCTTCTGATCCATGCCGGGTAATTCGGCAGTGATTTCGAAGCTCTCGTCTTTCTCGGTGATGTCGACGGCGGGCATGCCACGGCCGATCAGTTCGCGCCGCCAGAACGGATCCACATCGAACAGCCCACGGCTGAAGGGTGACAGGCCGGGGCCGCGATTGAAGTCATCGAACAGGTGATCGACCTGTTGCCGCAGTTTTTCCAGGGGTTGCCACAGGTCGCTCATGCTCGAGCGCCGGGTGGCCTTGTCTTCACTCTGGATCGGCATTTTTTTCACGGAGTTGGCCATTTTCGCTTCTCCTCCCGGGTCAAGGGGGCGGGCCGCGAGCGTCCCTGTGGCGACCCGTCACGACAGAACGACAACCGGGCTCACTGCCTGCAAGCCCGGTTCTTGTGCCCGCGACAGCCATCGCGCGAACGTGCTGCCAGGGAGCTCGACTGAAATCCTCGATGTCGTCCCCGGCAGATGATTCGCCCGGGCCCGCTTCTATCGGGCGCAAGGTCCTGCACACGCGGCGAGCAAGTGCCGCAGGCACTGGTCTTCAAGGCCGGCCTGCGCAGCTCTGCGTGTCTTATTTAGATCGAAAATCGACGCGACAGTTTCGCCGTGGAGCATTTGTCTGACAGGCGTAACCCCCTGCTTTCACGGCATTGTTACCAGAGCGCAAACACAGTTTTGGCGACGCGGTGTTTGTGCCGGTCGGGGCTTGGGGCATAAGCTTCGCTTCTTTTGGCTGCGGTCTTTTCGCGCCCAGCCTCGTCTTACTTGGCCTGCCCTGAGGAAGTCCCATGTCCAGCCAGTTCCCCCAAGCCCGTCCCCGTCGCCTGCGCCGCAGCGAACAGATGCGCAGCCTGTTCCAGGAAACCGAGTTCACCCTCAACGACCTGGTGCTGCCGATTTTCGTCGAGGAAGAAATCGACGATTTCGTGCCGATCAAGAGCATGCCGGGGGTGATGCGCATTCCGGAATCGAAGCTGGCCGGGGAGATCGAGCGTTACGCCCGCGCCGGGATCAAGTCGGTGATGACCTTCGGCGTGTCGCACCACCTGGACAGCAACGGCAGCGACACCTGGAACGACAACGGCCTGGTGTCGCGCATGTCGCGGATCGCCAAGGACGCGGTGCCGGAGATGATCGTGATGTCCGACACCTGCTTTTGCGAGTACACCGACCACGGCCACTGCGGCGTGCTGCACGGCCATGAAGTGGACAACGACCAGACCCTGGTCAACCTCGGCAAGCAGGCAGTGGCCGCGGCCCGCGCCGGCGCCGATGTGATCGCGCCGTCGGCGGCCATGGACGGGCAGGTCCAGGCCATTCGCCGCGCCCTGGACGAGGCCGGCTTCAGCCAGACCGCGATCATGGCTTATTCCACCAAGTTCGCCTCGGCGCTCTACGGGCCGTTCCGCGAGGCCGGCGGCAGCGCCTTGAAAGGCGACCGCAAGAGCTACCAGATGAACCCGATGAACCGCCGCGAAGCGGTGCGCGAGTCCTTGCTGGACGAGCAGGAAGGCGCGGACTCGCTGATGGTCAAGCCGGCCGGCGCTTACCTGGACATCATCCGCGACATCCGCGAAGCCTCGCGCCTGCCGGTGACGGCGTACCAGGTCAGCGGCGAATACGCGATGATCAAGTTCGGCGCCCTGGCCGGGGCCATCGACGAAGCGCGGGTGGTTCGCGAAAGCCTGGGCTCGATCAAGCGCGCCGGTGCCGACCTGATCTTCACCTATTTCGCGATGGACCTGGCGCTCGCCGGGATCTGACGCATCCCGGCTGAGCCCTCGCGGGCTCTATCGCGAGCAAGCTCGCTCCTACAGGGTCGGCGCTGTCCTGTGCAGGAGCGAGCCTGGCGATGACGTCAGCCGGCACGGTACAACTATCGCGCCTGCCACCCCCCTCACAGCGTAATCTTGCGCTCCTCGAAATAGCGTTCCAGCACCTTCGGGTCCGCCGATTTTTCCGCCAATGCCACATAAGTGTCCGGCCGCAGCAGGTAGAAGCCGTTGCGCGCCAGGCCAGCGGCCTGGTGCGCCGGTTCCCAGTCGAACACCGTCAGCGGCAGTTGCCGCTCGGCGCACCAGGCGCGCAGGGCGTCGCTGGTGACGCCATACACATGCACCTGCCACCCCAGGTAGTCGAGGCTGGCGAAATTGTCGGTGACCGCGCCGTGGGCCCAGGGCAGGCGATCGCCGCCGTGGACATGGCCGGCGCTGCCGCAGCTCAGGGGCATGTCGCGGTAGTTGAGGGTGATCTGCGACACCGTGCGAAACAGGAACTCGCGCGCCGCTTCCACCGCAGTCACCTTGGGGATCAGCAGCGGTGCCAGGCGGGTGCGCAGCAGGTTGGCGATCGGCCCGTCGGCGGTGACGAAACTGAACACCCGGTCGGTGGTGGCCACCAGGCGCCGGGCGAATTCGATGCGTTCGAACTCGTAGGTCGCCAGCAGGTGTTCCTCGGCCTTGCCGTTGAGCACCGCGGCGAGTTTCCAGGCCAGGTTGATGGCGTCGCCGATCCCGGTGTTCATGCCCTGGCCGCCGGCCGGGCTGTGCACGTGGGCGGCATCGCCGAGGAGGAAGGCCCGGCCCCTGAAGAAACGCTCGGCCACCCGGTGATGCACGCGGTAGGTGGAGAACCAGTTGACCTTGTCGACCTGGACCTTGAGGTTGTCCATGGCGCGCCGGCTGACGTCCTCGAACCTGAGGGTTTCCGCCTGTTCGGCACGTTCGTCGCGCACCGTGCCGATCAGCCGTGCCCGGCCTTCGCCGGCCAGCGGAAAGACCGCGAGGAAGTCCGCCTCGTCGAGGTCCGCGTGCAACTCGCCATTGAGCGCCGGCCCGCGGGCGTCGACATCGGCCACATAAAACACCTGCTGATAGGTGCCGCCGGGAAAGTCGATGCCCAGGGTCCTGCGCACTGTCGAATGGGCGCCGTCGCAGCCGGCCAGGTAGAAGGCCTGGCAGGTTTCCTCCTGGCCGTCGGGGCCGCGCAGCTGGGCGCTGACCAGGTGGCCGTGGTCGATGAAGCCCAGCAGTTCGGTCTGGCGCTCGACCGTCACGCCGAAACGCTGCAGACGCTCGATCAGCAGTTGTTCGTGCTGGTCCTGCGGGTAGATTTCCAGGAAGGGGTAGGGCGTCAGGTCGGCGCCGATGCTGCTCAGGGGCAGGTGGGCGGCCTGTTCGCCCTTGACCCAGAGGTTGGCGGCCGGCACCCGGTGACCCTGGTCGAGGATGGCCTGGGTCAGGTCCAGCTGGCGGTACAGCTCAAGGGTCCGCGCCTGCACCGCCAGGGCCCGGGAGGTGGTGCCGGGGCCGGCGGTCTGGTCGAGGATGCGCACCTTGACCCCTTGCCGGCTCAGCCACAGCGCCAGAACCAGGCCGGTGGGGCCGGCGCCAATGATCAGTACGTCGCTGCGGTTCATGTCCTTGCCCTCGTCGAGAGATCAATGTCATGCCGGTTTCGTGTACCAGGTTTCAGCGCTGGGCGAACGCCAGGTTCAGGCCCAGGGCGGCGAAGCTGGCGGCAAAGCTGCGGCGCAGCCAGTTCTGCACCTGGGGCGACTCGATCACCGCCTTGCGGAACAGGTTGGCCAGCAGGCCGTAGACCACGAATACGGCGAAGGTCATCGCCATGAACACACCGCTCAGGCCGAGCATCTGCATGGCCGGCGACGGGCCGTCATGGCGGATGAACTGCGGCAGGAAGGCCAGGAAGAAAATCGTCAGCTTGGGGTTGAGGATGTTCAGCAGGCACGCCTTGAGCACCAGGCCGCCGGCGCTGGCGGCAGGAGCGCTGGTGTCCACGGCGAAGGCCGAGCGGTCGCGCCAGGTGGCGTAGGCCAGGTACAGCAGGTAGGCGACCCCGGCGAACTTCAAACCCTGGAAGGCCAGCGCGCTGGTGTGCAGGATGGCCGACAGGCCCAGCACCGAGGCCAGCAGGTGCGGGACTATCCCGGCGGTACAGCCGATGGCGGTGAACAGGCTGGCGCGCTTGCCGGCCACCAGCGCCGTGGAAATGGTCAGGATCACACCGCTGCCGGGGATCAGCACGACGATCAGCGAGGTAATGAGAAAATCCAGTGAGAGCATGGCGCAGGGAACTCCAGGGCAGGTAAAGGACGCTCAGGTCTGGCTGAACACTTCCAGCAGGTGGCCGTCGGGGTCATCAAAATACACCCGGCGTCCGCCTTCGTGGCGGTTGATTTCATTGGGGCGCTGCTTGCCCGGGTCGGCCCAGAACGCCAGGCCACGCTGGCGAATGCGTTGCAGTATCGGTTCGAAGTCGTCGGCGGCGACCAGAAAGGCGTAGTGCTGGGAAGCGATGGGCGGGTCGTTGTCGTAGTAATCCAGGGACACGCCGTTATCCAGCTGCACCACCAGCATCGGGCCGAAGGGCACAGGTGGCGGCAGGCCGAGCAGTTGCACGAGAAAATCCGCCGACCGTTGCTTGTCGCGGCACCAGACGATGGTGTGGTTGAGTTGCACGCTCATGATGGGCCCCGCCTGTTGTTTTTCTGTGGGCGATGAGCTTTCAGATTAGGTGAAATTCGCCGTCGGTCACGGGGAATGCTCAAATGGCCTGTCGCTGGCACGGAACAGCGCGGCGCCTTGAGGGTCGATATCCGCGGCGACGCATGCACCTCAAGCGCGGGCCACCTTCGGAATTACTGGGAAGCCATGTCTATAAAACCTCTGCATTCACTTCGCTGGGCCGCTGTCGCAGCCTCGCTGGCCCTGGCCGGCTGTGCCGGCCAGTTCGGTTCAAAGGCGCCGGCGCCCAGCCCGGCGCAGGTCCAGGCCCAGGTGGCGCGCCTGCTGCCGGCCAAGGTCGCCGATCGCCAGGGCTGGGCCCGGGATATCCAGGTGGCCTTTACCGCCCAGGGCATCGAGCCGAGCAAGAGCAACCTCTGCGCGGTATTGGCGGTGGCCGAGCAGGAGTCCACCTATCAGGTCGACCCGCCGGTACCGGGGCTGGGCAAGATCGCCCGCAGCGAAATCGACCGCCGCGCGGCCAAGGTGCATGTGCCGTCGATGCTGGTCAGCGCGGCGCTGCAGGTGCGTTCGCCGAACGGCAAGTCCTACAGCGAGCGCCTGGCCGGGGCGCGCACGGAGAAGGAACTGAGCACGATCTTCGACGACTTCATCGGCAGCGTGCCCATGGGCAAGACCCTGTTCGGCGGCTTCAACCCGGTGCACACCGGCGGGCCGATGCAGGTCAGCATCGACTTCGCCGAGCAGCAGGCGCGCAATTACCCCTACAGCGTGGACGGTTCGATCCGCCGCGAGGTGTTCAGCCGGCGTGGCGGCATGTATTTCGGCATCGCCCACTTGCTCGGTTACCCGGTGAATTATCCGCAGCCGCTGTACCGCTTCGCCGATTTCAACGCCGGCTGGTACGCCAGCCGCAATGCCGCGTTCCAGAACGCCCTGAGCGTGGCCTCGGGGATTTCCCTGGCGCTGGACGGCGACCTGATCCGCTACGACTCGATCATGCCCGGCAGCACCGAGCTGGCGGCGCGCGCCCTGGGCAAATCCCTGGACATGCGCAACCCGACCATTCGCAACCAGCTGGAGAAGGGCAACAGCCTCGAGTTCGAGGACACCACGCTGTACAAGCGGGTATTCGCCTTGGCCGATCAGGCCCAGGGCAAGGCTTTGCCGCGGCAGATCCTGCCGGGCATCCAGCTGAAGAGCCCGAAGATCACCCGCAAACTGACCACCGCCTGGTTCGCCAAGCGGGTGGATGAGCGGTATCAGCGCTGCATGGCGAGGTTGTAGCCGCTGCCGCAGGCTGCGATCGGCTGCGCAGCAGACGCCTGTGGGGGTAGGAGTATGACGTTGCATTGTTGCGGCCGCTGCGTCGGAATGCCGCCCAGACAGCGGCTACAGGGGAATAGTGATCGATAGAGACTGACAGTGCCCTGAAATGAAAAAAGCCCGGCTGACAAGGCCGGGCTTTTTTTCGAGTACTGCGGACCACGCAATCATACGGCGCGACGCTCGATCAGACGATCGGAGCCACCTTCGGCAACACGACGTTCGATCAGACGGTCGGAACCACCTTCGGCAACGCGACGCTCGATCAGACGGTCGGAACCACCTTCGGCAACACGACGTTCGATCAGACGGTCGGAACCACCTTCAGCTACACGACGCTCAATCAGACGGTCGGAACCACCTTCGGCAACGCGACGTTCGATCAGACGATCAGCACCACCTTCAGCGACGCGACGTTCGATCAGACGATCGGAACCACCTTCAGCAACGCGACGTTCGATCAGACGATCGGAACCACCTTCGGCAACGCGGCGTTCGATCAGACGGTCGGAACCACCTTCGGCAACACGGCGTTCGATCAGACGATCGGAACCACCTTCGGCAACGCGACGTTCGATCAAGCGATCGGCGCCACCTTCGGCGACACGTTTTTCAATCAGGCGATCCGAGCCGCCTTCGGCGACCACTGGGTAGGCCGAGGACGCGGCAAAAGCGTTTGCTGCAAGAACCGAGAAAGCGATGCTGAGAAGAATTTGGCGTTTCATGGTGGTGTGCTCCGGGGTGTTGTTTGGTTGGTATGGAGCAGATGTTACGTGGCGGATTTTTTTTGAGAATTTCATTGGGTCGATGGTGACCATCGACGCCAATGATAGCTGCGCCAACCCCCGGAACAGAGCCTCAGGCCGGTTCTTCGCAGGCCTGCGGCGGGCTCCATTGCAGCCCCGAAGCCTGCAACAGCTCCCGGGTATAGGGGTGTTGCGGCGCGCTGAAGATCGCCTGCGACGGCCCTTGTTCCACCACCTTTCCGTCCTTGATCACGATCAGGTCGTGGGCCAGGGCGTGGACCACCGCCAGGTCGTGGCTGATAAACAGGTAGGTCAGGCCGTGGCGCACCTGCAACTCCCGCAGCAGCTGGACCACCTGCTTCTGTACGGTGCGGTCGAGGGCCGAGGTGGGTTCGTCCAGCAGGATCAGCGCCGGCTCCAGCACCAGGGCGCGGGCGATGGCGATGCGCTGGCGCTGGCCGCCGGAAAATTCGTGGGGGTAGCGGTGGCGGCTCCGCGGGTCGAGGCCGACTTCCTCGAGCACGCGGATCACCGCCGCCTCGCGTTCCTCGGCGGTGCCGATACCGTGGGTCAGCAGGCCTTCGGCGATGATCTGTTGCACCGACATGCGCGGGCTGAGGCTGCCGAACGGATCCTGGAACACCACCTGCAGCTGCCGGCGCAAGGGGCGCATCAGGCGCTGGTTGAGGATGCTCAGTTCCTTGTTGCCGAAGCGGATGCCACCTTCGGACTCCACCAGCCGCAGGATCGCCTGGCCGAGGGTGGACTTGCCCGAGCCGGACTCGCCGACGATGCCCAGGGTCTTGCCCCGGTGCAGGCTCAGGCTGACGCCGTCCACCGCCTTGATGTAGTCGCGCTGGCGGCTGAACAGGCCCTTGGGCAGGGGAAACCAGACCTTGAGCTCGTCCACCTCCAGCAGATTGTGCGAGTAGGCGCTGGGCACCGGGGCGCCGCTGGGCTCGGCTTCGATCAGCAAGCGGCTGTAGGGATGCCGTGGGGCGCGAAACAGTGCTTCGCACTCGGCCTGCTCGACGATCTCGCCCTGGCGCATCACGCACACCCGCTGGGCGATGCGCCGCACCAGGTTGAGGTCGTGGCTGATCAGCAGCAGCGACATGCCCAGGCGTTGCTGCAACGCGATCAGCAGTTCGAGGATCTTGCGCTGCACCGTCACATCCAGTGCCGTGGTCGGCTCGTCGGCGATCAACAGCTCCGGCTCGTTGGCCAGGGCCATGGCGATCATCACCCGCTGGCGCTGGCCGCCGGACAACTGGTGCGGGTAGGCCTTGAGGCGTTTGTGCGGCTCGCGGATGCCCACCAGCTCCAGCAGTTCCAGGGTCCGCGCCCGGGCCGCGCGACCGCGCAGGCCCTTGTGCACGTCCAGCACTTCGCTGATCTGTTTCTCCACCGTGTGCAGTGGGTTCAGCGAGGTCATGGGTTCCTGGAAGATCATCGCGATGCGGTTGCCGCGCAGGGTGCGCAACTGGGCGTCGCTGGCCTGCACCAGGTCCAGGCCGGCGTAGCGGATGCTGCCCTGGGTCTGCACCTTCTGCGCCGGCAGCAGGCGCAGGATCGAGTGGGCGGTCACCGACTTGCCCGAGCCGGACTCGCCCACCAGGGCCAGGCATTCGCCACGGCGGATATCCAGGTCCAGGCCATGGACCACTTCGGTGCCGGCGAAGGCCACCTTGAGGTTGCGGATTTCAATCAGGTTGTCGTGCATGTCAGCTCCGGGGATCGAAGGCGTCGCGGCAGGCTTCGCCGATAAACACCAGCAACGAGAGAATCAGCGCCAGGGCGAAAAACGCCGTCAGGCCCAGCCAGGGTGCTTGCAGGTTGCGCTTGGCCTGGCCGATCAGTTCGCCCAGCGAGGCGGTGCCGGCGGGCATGCCGAAGCCGAGAAAATCCAGGGCGGTGAGGGTGGCGATGGCGCCGGTGAGAATGAACGGCAGGTAGGTCAGGGTGGAGGTCATGGCATTGGGCAGGATGTGCCGGCGCATCAGCTCGCCGTCGCTCAGGCCCAGGGCCCGCGCGGCCTTGACGTACTCCAGGTTGCGCCCGCGCAGGAACTCGGCGCGCACCACGTCCACCAGGGCCAGCCAGGAGAACAGCGCCATGATCCCCAGCAGCCACCAGAAGCTCGGTGAGACGAACCCCGAGAGAATGATCAGCAGGTACAGCACCGGCAGCCCCGACCAGATTTCCAGCAGGCGCTGCCCGAACAGGTCGACCCAGCCGCCGTAATAACCCTGCAACGCACCGGCGGTGATGCCGATCAGCGCACTGATGACGGTCAGCGCCAGGGCGAACAGGATCGACACCCGCGTGCCGAAGATCACCCGCGCCAGCACGTCCCGGGCCTGGTCGTCGGTGCCCAGCCAGTTCTGCGCCGAGGGCGGGCTGGGAGCCGGCAGGCTGAGGTCGTAGTTGACCGTGTCGTAGCTGAAGGGGATCGGCGGGAACAGCATCCAGCCGCCCTGACCCTCGATCAGTTCGTGCACGTAGCTGCTGGAATAGTCGGGCTGGAACGGCAGTTCGCCGCCGAACTCGGTTTCGTCGTAGTCGCTGAGGATCGGGAAATACCAGGCGCCGTGATAGCGGATAACCAAGGGCTTGTCGTTGGCGATCAGCTCGCCACCCAGGCAGACCAGGCACAGGCCGATAAACAGCCATAGCGACCAGCGACCCCGGCGGTTGGCCTTGAAGTGTTCGATGCGACGACGGCCCAGGGGAGAGAGTGTAAACATCAGGCAGTCCTCGCCGAGAAGTCGATGCGCGGATCGACCAGGCTGTAGCACAGGTCGCCGATCAGCTTGATCAGCAGGCCGAACAGGGTGAACAGGAACAGCGCGCCGAACACCACCGGGTAGTCCCGCGACACCGCGGCCTCGTAGCTCATGCGCCCGAGGCCGTCGAGGTTGAAGAGGGTCTCGATCAGCAGCGAGCCGGCGAAGAACACCTCGATCAGCGCCGTGGGAATGCCGGCGATCACCAGCAGCATGGCGTTGCGAAACACATGGCCGTAGAGCACCCGACGCTCGCTCAGGCCCTTGGCCCGGGCGGTGACCACGTACTGGCGGCTGATCTCGTTGAGGAAGCTGTTCTTGGTCAGCAGGGTCAGGGTGGCGAAGCCGCCGATCACCAGCGCCGACACCGGCAGCACCAGGTGCCACAGGTAGTCGCCGACCTTGGCCAGGGGCCCGAGGCTGGCGAAATTGTCCGAGACCAGGCCCTGCACCGGGAACCAGTCCAGGTAGCTGCCGCCGGCGAACACCACGATCAGCAGGATGGCGAACAGGAACGCCGGCATGGCGTAGCCGAGGACGATGGCGCTGCTGGTCCAGGCATCGAAGGCGCTGCCATTGCGGATCGCCTTGCGCACTCCCAGGGGAATCGACACCAGGTAGGTGATCAGGGTCGCCCACAGGCCGAGGGACAGCGAGGTCGGCAGTTTCTGCAGGATCAGGTCGGTGACCTTAGCCCCGCGGAAGAAGCTGTTGCCGAAGTCCAGTTGCGCGTAGTTCTTCAGCATCAGCCACAGGCGCTGGTGCATTGGCTTGTCGAAGCCGTAGTGGTGTTTGATCTCCTCGATCAGCGCCGGGTCCAGGCCACGGCTGCTGCGTCCGCCGCCACCCACGGCGGCGACCTCGGCGCCACCGCCCATGGCATGCCCGCCTAAGCCTTGCAGGCGGGCGATGGCCTGTTCCACCGGGCCGCCGGGCGCGGCCTGGACGATCAGGAAGTTGACCACCAGGATGCACAGCAGGGTGGGGATGATCAGCAGCAGGCGACGACTCAGGTAACGGCCCATGTCAGTGCGCCTCCACGGTGCCGCGCAGGGCGCTCATCTGGCGGGTGGTCAGGGCCTTGGGGCTGACCTCCCACCAGGTGTTCAGGCCCTCGTCGTAGATCGGCGCGATGGCCGGCTGGCCGAAGCGGTTCTGGAACACCGTGGGCGTGCCCTTGGAGTAGTAGTTGGGAATCATGTATTGGCCCCATTGCAGCACCCGGTCCAGGGCCCGGGCGTAATGCACCATCTCGTCGCGGCTATTGGCTTGGACCAGGCCATCGATCAGGCGGTCCACGGCCGGGTTGGCCAGCACCATGGAGTTGGAGCTACCGACCTGGGTCGCGCTTTGCGAGCCGTACAGGCTGTACAGCTCGCGACCCGGGGAGACGATGGGGTCGCCGCTGCGGGGGAAACTGGTGACGATCATGTCGTAGTCCCGGGCGTTGAGCAGGTTGATGTACTGCGCCGAATCGATGCGCCGCAGGTTGAGGGTGATGCCGATCTGCGCCAGGGTGCGTTTGTACGGCAGCAGCATGCGGTCGAAGCCGCCCTGGCCATCGAGGAAGGTGAACTCCAGCGGCTCGCCGGCGGCGTTCACCAGTCGGTTGTTCCGCGGTGTCCAGCCGGCCTCGGCCAGCAGGCGCAGGGCCTGCAGCTGCTTGTCGCGGATGCGGCCGCTGCCGTCGGTCTGCGGGGCCCGGTAGACCTGGGTGAAGACTTCGTCGGGGATCTGTCCGCGCAGGGGTTCGAGGATCTCCCGTTCGCGGGCGTCCGGCAGGGCGGTGGCGGCCATTTCGCTTTTCGGCCAGTAGCTCTGCTGGCGCACGTAGAAGCCGCGCATCATCTGCTTGTTGGTCCACTCGAAATCCCACAGCAGGGTCAGCGCCTGGCGCACCCGGCGGTCGTGGAAGACCGGCTGCTGCAGGTTGAACACAAAGCCCTGGGCGGCGGTGGGCTTGTCGGGTGCGAGGATCGCCTGTTGCAGGCGGCCGTCGCGCAGGGCCGGACTGTCGTAGCCGACCACGTAACCGGACGAGGAAAACTCGCGGTTGTAGTCGAAGGCGCCGGCCTGCAGCAACTGGCGGGCGACGTCGGTGTCGCCGTAGAAATTCACCGTCAGGCGGTCGAAGTTGTACAGGCCGCGGCTGACCGGCAGGTCCCTGGCCCACCAGTTCGGGTCGCGCTCGAAGCTGATGCTGCGCCCGACGTCGACCTTGCCGACCTTGTATGGCCCGCTGCCCAGGGGCGGCTCGAAACCGCCGCCGTTGGCGAAGTCGCGGGTCCTCCACCAGTGTTCGGGCAGCACGCGCAGGGTCGCCAGGTCCAGGGCCAGGGTGCGGTTGAGGTTGTTCTTGAAGTCGAAGCGCACCTGCCCGGGGCCTTCGATCACCACGTCCCGCACGTCGCCGTACAGCTGGCGATAGCTCAGGCTGCCCTTGCTCAGCAGCAGGTCGAAGGTGTAGCGCACGTCTTGCGCGGTGATCGGCGTGCCATCGGCGAAGCGTGCCCTGGGGTCGAGGTAGAAGCGCACCCACAGGCCGTCGGGGTCGCGCTCCATGCGTTCGGCCACCAGCCCGTAGACGGTGTAGGGCTCGTCCAGGGAGCGAAAGGCCAGGGGCGAATACACCCAGTCGTTGACCTGGGCCACCGCGATGCCCTGGTCGGCATAGGGGGTGATGTAGTTGAACTGGCCGATCTCCATCGAGGCACGGCTCAGGGAGCCGCCCTTGGGCGCATCGGGGTTGACGTAGTCGAAGTGCTGGAAGCCCGGCGGGTACTTCGGCGGTTCGCCATAGACCGTCATGGCATAGCTGCCATGGGCGGCGGCCAGGGCCCCGCCGGCGGCGCCAAGCAGCGCGGCAGCCAGCGTCAGTCCAGCCAGGGTGCGGGTCAGTGCAGACATGATCGAAAGGTTCCTCGTGATGCCGGAAAGCCTGGGTCGGCAGGGCGAAAAGACCCACGGCGGCGGGCCGCCATGGGGCGCGAATTCGCAATGCGGCCGGGGCCGGCCGGAGTCTTGCGCGGCCCCGGCGGTGACTCAGAAGTGGTACGTCATGCGCGCGAACAGGGTGCGGCCCAGCGGGTCGGTGTAACGGGGGTCGTAGCCGCTCTGGAAGGTGTAGGCCTGGTTGGAGAACGGTGGGTCGCGGTCGAAGACGTTCTTCACCCCGGCATCGACGTCCAGCACCTTGTCGAAGGTGTAGCCGGCCGACAGGTCCCACAGCGAATAGGAGGCTACCCGGGCATAGGTGGTGCGGTCGTAGTCGTTGTAGCCGGTGGTGAAGCGGTTGCTCAGCGAGGCCCGCGCGGCGCCCAGGGTCCAGGTGCCGGTGAGGTTGTGTTTCCAGCGGGCGATCACGCCATCGCCCTCGAAGTCGCCGACCTTGTCGGTGAACGGCCCCTTGATGGTGCTCTGGAAGTCGTAGCTCTTGACGTAGGTGCCTTGCAGCCCGAGGCCGAACTGGCCGTAGGGGGTATTGGGAAAGCGGTAGTCCAGGGACACGTCGACACCGTTGGTTTCGACTATGCCCAGGTTGGCGTTGCCGGTGACGATGTAGTTCAACGAGCCGTCGGCATTGCGCACGAAGCGGTTGCTATAGGTCCCGGCTTCGTTGAATACCGTGGATTCCGGGAACGGCTGGATCTGGTTGGAAATGTGAATCCACCAGAAGTCCAGGCCCACCGACAGGTCGCGGATCGGTTGATAGACGAAACCCAGGGTCACGTTGCGAGCCTTTTCCGGGGCCAGGTCCTGATTACCGCCACCCTGGGCGAGGAATTGCTGGCCGCAGTCGCGACTGGCACTGCCACCCGGTTGCAGCACGCCGCCGGTACAGAGCACCGGATCGTTATAGTTGGCCTGGGTGAAGGTCAGGCTTTGCGGGGCATACAGCTCGTACAGCGACGGCGCGCGGAAGCCTTCGCTGTAGGCGCCGCGTACCACCAGTTCCTTGATCGGCTGGTAGCGGAACGAGTATTTCGGGTTGGTGGTGCTGCCGAAGTCGCTGTATTTGTCGTGGCGGATGGCCGCGGACAGTTCCAGGCTGTCGAGCACCGGCACGTTGATCTCGGCGTAGGCCGCCTTGACGCTGCGGTCGCCCGACACGCTGCCGTCCGGGTCGGCGCCGAGACTCGAGATGTCGCCGACGAACTGCTCGTAGTCCTGGTGGAATTTCTCCTTGCGGTACTCGCCGCCCAGGGCCAGGCCGGTGGGGCCAGCACCGAACCAGTCGCCGATCTCGCGGCTGACGCGCCCGTCGAAACCGACGACCCGACCGACCGCACTGGTGTAGGGCCCGTGATAGGTCGCAGCGTCGATGAACTCCTGGCCGGCCTGGGTCTGCGGGCCGAACGGATTGAGTAGGCCGCTGGCCAGGCCGGAGGTCATCGCCGAATCGCTGACATAACCGCCGGTGACCGAGGACACCACTTTGTTCTGGTTGTACGAGGCACCGAGGTTGTAGTCCCAGCCGGCCACCAGGCCGTCGAAACTCAGGACGAAGCGCTGGCTGGTGTTCTGGTCCTTGGATTCCCGCGCACCGGCGGCGGTTTCGCGCCAGTTCACGCCGATCGGCTGGCTCGGGTCGAGGCTGAAGTCGGTCGGCGCCGGGGTGATGCCGTTGCCCGGGTAGTAGGGCGAGGAAGAGTCCAGGCTCAGGCCGGTGAGGGGCGCCGGGGCCACGGTGGTGGCATTGTTGTTGCGGGCCCAGAAGTACTCGAGGTTGACGTTGTGATCGTCCGCCAGCTTGGCGGTGGCCTTGCCGAAGAACGAGGTCTTTTCGGTTTCCGGGATCAGGTCGATGTAGCTGGAGGTGGCGAAGCGGCACACGCCCTGGCGTGCTACCAGATTGGGCCCGTTGCAGTTGGCGCCCAGTGGGTTGGCGGCGTTGTCGCCCTGGGTGTAGTTGGCCGGGAAGGAGGTGCCCGAGGTCTGGTCCAACCCGCGTTCCGGGCGGTAGGAGGTGGCGAAGTCACGATCCTTGGCGCGCAGGTTTTGCTGCTTGTTGTAGTTGAACACCCCGAGCACGTTGAAGCGGTCTTCCTCCAGCTCACCGAAACCCCAGCTGGCGCTCATGTCCTTGCTCGCGCCGCCACCGCTGTGGGTCGGGGTTTCGCCGCCAAGGGTTAGTTGGCCGTCGGTCATGGATTTCTTGGTGATGAAGTTGATCACGCCGCCGATGGCGTCGGTGCCGTAAAGGGCCGATGCACCGTCGCGTAGCACTTCGACCCGGTCGATGGCGGCGAACGGGATCATGTTCAGATCGACCCCGGAGCCATTGGAGGTGTTGGTACCGGACAGAGCGTTGTTCGCCAGGCGTCGGCCGTTGAGCAGCACCAGGGTCTTGTTGGCGCCGATGCCGCGCATGTCCGCGTAGGAGGCGCCGCCGCTGCCGGAACCCACGGAGCTGGAACTGTTGATCACCGACTGGCTGCCAGTGACCCGCTGCAGCAACTCGGCGGTGGTGCTCACACCTTGTTTGCGCAGGTCGTCGGCGCGCAGGACGGTGATCGGCACGGCGGTTTCGGCATCGACCCGGCGGATCGCCGAACCTGTCACTTCGACCCGTTGCAGCTGGGTGGTGGGCGCCACGGCCGCGGCACTGGCGGCCGGGACGGCGGTGCTGCTGTCGGCGTCCTCTTCCGCGGCTTGCGTGGTGCCGGCGCCCAGGCCCATGGCCATCAGGTACAGCGGGACAAAACGGTGCCGTTGCAGCGTGGTCACCAGTGGCTTGAGCGTGAAACGTGGAATGTTCATCAGCATGATTACTTCCGACTTTTTAGACGTTTATCGAAATGGCCTTGTGAGCCCTCATTGCTCCGGCTGGGTTGTACCGACCCCGGAAAACCACTTTCTTCAAGCAAGCCGATCCCCTCCGCAGGCGCGTGGCGCCTTGCGGTCGGCCGATTGCGACGGGATTTTTCGAGGCAGTGCCTGGCGCGTCCCTCAGGGGGCGCCAGGCACTGCCTTCATCGGGTGGTCATCACGGATATCCTGGTGATTCCCGAACGTTCGATGGAGGCCATGGCCTTGGCCACCTGGCCGTAGTTGACGGCGGCGTCGGCCTGCAATTGCACGCGTACCTCTCTGTCCTTGGCCTTGACCTCCTTGAGGCTGCTTTCCAGCAGCTCGGGGGCCACTTCGGACTTGGCCAGGTAGAACTTGCCGTCCTGGTCGACGCTGACCACCACCGGGTCTTTCTTATCGGCAGGGGCCACGGCGTCGGTTTTCGGCAGGTTGACCTTGATCGCGTTGGTCATCAGCGGGGCGGTGACGATGAACACCACCAGCAGCACCAGCATCACGTCCACCAGTGGCGTGACGTTCATTTCACTGAGCACTTCGTCGCTGTCTTGAGTAGAGAAGGACATCAGCTGGCCTCCCGTACGGCGTGGGCGGTCTTGCTGGCGATGGCCTGGCGGCTGATGGCGAAGGCGCTGCGCTGGGCCAGGGCGTCGAAGTCATGGGCGAAGTCGTCCATGCTGGCCGAGGCCAGCTTCAGGCGGCGCAGGAAGAAGTTGTAGATCAGCACCGCCGGCACGGCGACGGCGATGCCCACGCCGGTGGCGATCAACGCATGGCCGATCGGCCCGGCCACGGTTTCCAGGCTGGCCGAACCGCTGGCGCCGATGCTCTGCAGGGCTTCCATGATCCCCCAGACGGTACCGAACAGGCCGATGAAGGGCGCGGTGCTGCCGATACTGGCGAGCACCGCCTGGCCACTTTCAAGGGCCCGGCGCTCCTTCTGGATCTGCTGGCGCAGGTTGCGCTCCAGACGGTCGGCGCGGTTGATGGTGTGGGCCAGTTGCTGGGTGGTGCGCGGCGACTCTTCCACCAGCAGGGCCTCGAAACCGCTGCTGGCGATGCGCGCCAGGGAGCCGGGGTACTGGCTGGCGTGCTCGGCGGCGGTGAGCAGGTCCGGGGCGCTCCAGAAGGCCTTGCTGAACTGCCGGTTCTGGGTCTTCTGCCGCAGGTACTGCGCCGACTTGACCAGCAGCAGCGCCCAGCTGACCACGGAAAACAGCACCAGGGCCCAGAGCACGCCGGGGACAATCAGGGATGTCAGGGAATCGTTCATGGCTACACCTCGCATGCGTAAACAGGTTGTGAGTTCAGGTCGGGCCGCGGTCATTGCGGCAATTTGAAATCGATGGTCTGGGTGGCGAAGCCTTCGATCGGCGTGTCGCCGCGCTTGGCCGGGATGAATTTCCAGTTCTTCACCGCGGCCACGGCGGCCTCGTCCAGTTGCGGCTTGCCGCTGGAACGGGTGACTTCCACGCTGCCGGCACGGCCGTTGGGCAGCACCTTGATGCGCAGCACCACGGTGCCTTCCCAGTTGCGGCGCAGGGCCAGGGACGGGTATTCCGGCGGCGGGTTGCCGAGGCTGGCCAGGCCGGAAACCGCCGCCGATTCCTTGACCGGCCCGGGGGCCGCGGCAGGCGCCGCAGTTGCAGCCGGCTGGCTGGGCGCCGCGGGCGCGGCCGGTGGCGCGGGGGCGGGTGGAGCCGGCGTTTTCGGCGGCTCGGGCTTTTTCACCGGCTTGGGTTTTTCGACCGGCTTGGGCTTTTCGATGGGCTTGGGTTTCTCCACCGGCTTGGGCGGCGGCTTGACCGCGTCTTCGTCTTCCACCGGTTGCTCGGGTTCGGGCGGCGGCGGAGGCGGCGGAGGTTCCGGGGTAGGCGGCGCGGGCGGGGTCGGGCTGCTCAGCTCGACGGTCATTTCCGGGATTTCCGGGGGCGTTTCCAGTGGCGCGGCGCGGGTCTGCTGGAAGAACCACCAGGCGCCACCATGGAGCAGGGCCGAGACCGTCACCAGCAACAGCACCTGGCGCTTGCTCAGGCCTCCGGGTTGCGATGCATTGCCCTTATAAGGACGGCCCCGCGCAACCTGGACGGCGGCTTCATCGTCCAAGGGCCTCGGCAGGGTTCTGTTCTTTACCGCATCGTTCATTAAAGCTCCCTCGGTCGGATGAAGGGCAATAAGGCACCGTTCGAACATTGGCTGGAATGTTCGAAAGTCGGGTTTAACTTTTTCAAGGGTGAGCAAAAGCCGATAGTTGAACTATCCGGTTGAACGGCCCTGTGCAAACGAGTGGCTTAACGCCTTCGGCTTGGATTGTTCATTACCACTCCCTGGAACATTGTTATGGGATGAGTTGGTGTTTGTAATGCACCTGTCTCGTACTCGTTACATATAGCAACCGCTATGCCAGATTGTGTCGGTCTTTATGCAATTGGCGACGGCTCGTAGCGCATGTCGCATTTATATAAATTTGCGAGAAAAACTGGCGCAGCAATATATATTCAGCGTCTCGAAAAGTTGACCTTAAATACTTTTTGCGGGCGAGCCTGCCTGCCCTGGGTTATCCGCTTTTCAGCCGGAAACAGGGGCGATCAGTACCATGGCCAACGCACTAAAAAGTGTCTGGCGAATTGAATTGGTGCAAATAAACAGTGACTAGCCGGTCATTGCCTGGAGGTCCTTGATCTTGTTGTTTTCAGGGCTCTGCGTAGGGCTTCTGCAGTCTTTTACGGCCCGTTCGGGGAGCATTCTTGAGTATCCATGGCGCGCTCGCCTGCCCGCCATTGAGCAGGGCGATGACGGAGCTCTTATTAACCTGCTGGGGGTACGGATAATTAACCGGTGCGTACATTGAGTGTATGTAAACAGCGGTCCGCTCATTACCCAGTGGTCGATGCATTGATATTGAATTGCCTTATTGTCGGACAACGCTCTGATCATCCACTTTTAACGCGCTTTGGCACGTTTGTTTGTTGTCGAATATGCAACGATAGAAATACGGCTTTCGCTCGGTGAAGTGTCACCGAGTGCAAAATGAAGTTGGCTGCTTAGTGGTTCAAAAACAGTCGGCGATCGGTCTTGTCGAGGCTTCTTCCGTCGACGCTACTTGGACAGTGGCGAGACCGGGCTGGGGGCGAATGTTTGTGTCGGGATACGCTGGGCAGTACCCGGGAAGACTGGCTTGGATATCGGTACCGGGAGAGGGTGGGCCTTATAACAGCCGCTACCGCCAGCCTGAAAGTTGCCCCAGCGACTGGAGCAGGGGGCATCGCCAGAGGCTGGCACAGGCAGCGCCGCGTAGCGTGCGCAAGGTCGATCGTCGATGACGCACAGGGCGCGAGGGCCGGTCCGGGCAGGGCTGCCGGACGAGGCGGAACCAGGGGCGAAACGGTGGAGCCAATAGCGGAAAACGCCGGTGAACATGACTGCACATCGCACATGAGACTTCCTTATCGCCAGTCTCAGCTCAACGAGCTTTTGGCTCGCCGTCTGCACTTTATGGGGACGCGGATAGCGTCCGATGATTGCTATTGGTGCGGGTAGGCACCATCGATGCGGCTCTTGCGGTGGGTCGATTCGCAAGCTGCAGGTGCATGGGAAAAACGTGCCAGTTCCAGGTACGTTCGTGCAGTTTTCTTCGCCTATGCCCGCCAGGCCTTGTTTGGTGGGGCCTGGCGGTGGGCAGCCGATGTTGGCGGGGCCGGGGGCGGCCCGGCTCGCGATAAAAATCCTCGGGACGACACGCTCGCCCGTGCCCATAAAAAAGCCCGGCGCATCAGGCCGGGCTTCTTGGGCTGCGACTCAACGACGGCGCACGAACCGGCGCCACAGCCAGACCCAGATCATCACCAGCGGGAAGGCCAGGATCAGGAACGGCAGCACATAGCTGCCTTTCTCCAGGGCTTCGGCGGTGCCGTAGGCGAGGTTGTCCAGCAGGTTGTCGAACGCGCGTTGCAGTTTCGAGCCGCGCTGGCTGCTGTCGGTGGGCACGAAGTTCAGGGTCAGGCGGTTGGTGTCGAGCCGCCGCTGTTGCCCGGCGGCGACCTGGGCCAGGGCCTGCAGGTCGTTCTCGATGCTCGCCTGTTCCTTGCTCAGGGCGATCAGGTCGCTGACGGTGATGTCCTTGCGCGCCGCCAGCTGGTCGAGGCGTTGCTGCTGGGCCTTGAGCCGTTCCTGCTGGCGCTGCACGTCGGCCACGGCGTCGGCGAGGTCTTCGGCGCTGGTGATGCGTTCGCCGATTTCGGCGCCCTGGGCGGCCAGCGCGACTATCGGTTCGACGCCGTCGGGCACGATGCGCAGGATCACCTGGGCGCGGTACTGGCCTTGTTGCAGGCGCAGGATATTGCAGGCGCCGAACGTGGCGTTTTCGCAGGCTTCGCGGGTGGCGGCCAGGCGCGGCGCGATCTGCGCCGAGGGCAGCGACAGGCTCAGTTCATGTTCATAGGCCAGTTGCGCGCCGGCCTTGCCCTGGGCGCCGCCGACTGCCACCGAGGACGAACGATCGCTGGGGGAACAAGCGGCCAGCAGCGTGCTGAGCAGCACCACGGCGAGGCTGCGCAGCGGGGTGGGGGTGTCGTCCTGAGGGTGCATGGTCGCTCCTTGAAATAAATGATCGTGCCCGGGGCTGGCGGGACGGCTGCGTATCTTATCGTCGATTGTGCGGGGAGGGGCGGATGTCGTGTCGCCGCGACTTATCGCCAGGGATTTGCCGGATGGATACGGCTGGGCGCGGGCACCGCTTCGGGGTACACCTCAGGGACCGATGACCCGTGCCTCGGTCATCGCCATCGGCAACGGAGACCCGTCATGAGCACGCCCGAGTTACCCGAAGGTTATGCCCCCTTGTCCCGCAGCAGCCCGCTGCTGGAGCTGATCGGCCCGGTGTATTGCCGTGGCAGCGGCCTGCAACTGGAGATCGGCCTGCGCGCCGACCACCGTCACGCCAACGGGCGTGGCACCGTGCACGGCGGCATCCTCGCCACCCTGGCCGATATCGGCATGGGCTACGCCATGGCCTTCGCCAGCGATCCGCCGCTGCCGTTGATCACCGCCAGCATGCACCTGGACTACCTCGGCGCGGTGCAGGTCGGCGAATGGATCGACGTGCGCCTGGAACATTCCAAGCGCGGCCGGCAGATGGCCTTTGCCACCGTCACCTTGCAAGTCGGCGAGCGGGTGGTGGCCAGGGCCAACGCGGTGTTCGCGGTGCCTGCTGGGTGAAGGTGAGCATATCGCTGGCGACAGCTTTGTGTAGCCGCTGGCGCAGGCTGCGATCGGTCGCGCAGCGGCCGTAACGATGCAGCGCGGTACTGCTGGAAGACCTCGCCGCCGGGTTTGGCGGCTGCTGCACAGCCGATCGCAGGCTGCGCCAGCGGCTACAGAGGGCGGTGCAGATGGCCTTTGCCACGGTGACCCTACAGGTCGGCAAGCGCATGGTAGCTAGGGCCAATACGGTGCCTGCTGGCTGAAGCTGGGTGTATCGCCGGCGACAGCTTTGTGTAGCCGCTGCCGTAGGCTGCGATCGGTCGCGCAGCGGCCGTAACGATGCAGCGCGGTACTGCTGGAAGACCTCGTCGCCGGGTTTGGCGGCTGCTACGCAGCCGATCGCAGGCTGCGCCAGCGGCTACAGTGGCGGGGCTGCCGCAGGCAGTTCTCCTTAATCCGCTGGTGCAACTATCTGCTTCCACTCCAGGCCGAAGCGCGCCAGGTACTTGCGCAGGCGGTCGGCGTCATTGGGCTGGGCCTTGGTCTGGCGGGACACGCCAAACAGCTTGCGCCCGGCATCGGACAGGCTGTCGGCCTGGCGGCAGACTTCGAGCACCGCCTGCAGTTGCAGGCGGTCGAACAGGTCGAGTTCGACCCTGTCGCCCAGCAAAGTGGCCAGCGGATCCTGCTCCTGGCTCAAGCCCCAGGCATACCGTAGCCGCTCGATTTCTTCTTCGGCCTGGGCTTCGTCGATGCGCCCGCTGTCGGCCAGGGTGGCCATGCGGGTAATGGACGCCGACAGCTCGCGGAAGTTGCCCAGCCACGCCGCTTCGCTGGAGCTGGCAAACGCCAGGTAGCGCCGCCGCGCCTCGAGGTTGAAGCGCACCAGGCGCCCTTGTTCACGGGCGTGGCGTTCCAGTTCGAAATCGATGTTCGGCTCGATGTCCTCGCGCCGCCCGGCCAGCCCCGGCAGGTTGAAGGTCCAGAGGTTGATCCGCGCATACAGGTCCTCGCGGAACAGGCCCTGGGCGACTCGGCCGCGCAGGTCGCGGTGGGTGCCGGCGATGATCAGGAAATCGCTGTCCATTTCCTTGTCCGAGCCCATGGGGAAGAAGCGTTTCTCCTCGATGGCCTTGAGCAGCATCGCTTGTTCGTCGAGCCCCAGTTCGCCGATCTCGTCGAGAAACAGCATGCCGCCGTCCGCTGCCCGCAACAGGCCGTCGCGGGCGTTTTGGGCGCCGGTGAAGGCGCCCTTGATATGCCCGAACAACGCCGACATGGCGCCGTCGCCGCGCAGGGTGGCGCAGTTGACCTCGACAAAACGCCCCTGGACCTGATGCCGGCCGCGCTTGAGCTCATAGATGCGCCGGGCCAGGAACGACTTGCCGGCACCCGTGGGGCCGATCAGCAGCATCGGTGCCTTGGAGCGCAGGGCCACCCGCTCGATCTGTTCGATGGAACGGTTGAACGCGGCGTTGCGGGTGGCGATCCCGGACTTGAGGAAGGCCAGGCCCTCCAGGCGCTTGCCGGCGAAGCGCGAGGCGATGCGGTCGTAGCGCGACAGGTCGAGGTCGATCAGGGCGTGTGTGCCGGTGGCGTGTTCCTGCGGGTCGCGGCGCCGCGCCGGGGAGGTCTGGATCAGGCGCGCCGGCAGGTAGCGCGCCTCGGTCAGCAGGAACCAGCAGATCTGCGCCACGTGGGTCCCGGTGGTGATGTGCACCAGGTAGTCCTCGCGCTCGGTGTCGAAGGGGTAGGCGCTGGTGAAGTCGTGCAGGGCGCCGTACACCTCTTCGAAATCCCAGGGGTTCTTCAGGCCCATGGGGTGCAGGCGCACCTCGGTCTGCGGTGACACCTGGCGAATGTCGTTGGCCACCCGCTCGGCCAGGCTGACGTCCCGGGCGTCCAGGCCGTGGATCAGTTCGAGGCGGTGGATCAGCACGTCCTGCTGCTGGCACAGGCCGACACTGGGGCGCCAATGGTTCCAGCGGTTGGCGCCCTTGCCGACGCGATCGAGGGTGGAACCGACAAAACCTATGGCGATCGTGGGCTTGCCTGACATGTTTATACCTGAAGATAAAAAACGATAAACAAAGATATAAAATTGTCAGCAGCTTTGTCTCGCAGGCTCGCCAATTAAAAATCATTTAAAAATAAAATCGTTATAAATCAATAAGTTAAAAAATAATTTGCGAAGAAAAATAAAACTGGCACAGCGGCTGCAATCTCTCTGGCAACGAACAAGACAACAGAGCGAGACGCCAAGATGGCCAACTTCCAGCTGTTCAACACCCAACAGGCCAAAGCGCCAGCGAGCAACACCCTGAACGCCGCCCAGGCCCCGGCCTATGCCTACAACGCCAAGCACCGCCTGGCCCAACTGGCGGTAACCGGTTGCCTGAACTCGACCTTCTACACCTCGCCCGAAGGCCAGCTGGAAGCGGTACTGCAACTGGTGAACGAAGTCGATAGCCGTTTCGTCGCCCAGGCCGCTCGTTACGCTCGGCAAACGGGTCATATGAAAGACATGCCGGCCTTGCTGCTGGCGGCGCTGACCGCGCAACGCTCGGCCCTGGTGCCGGAGCTGTTCGCCCAGGTGGTGGACAACGGCAAGATGCTGCGCAACTTCGTGCAGATCCTGCGCAGCGGGGCGACCGGGCGTAAATCCCTCGGGTCGCAGCCCAAGCGCCTGGTGCAGAACTGGTTGAACAGCGCCACCGAACGCCAGCTGTTGCAGGCTGCGGTGGGCAACCAGCCGTCGCTGGCGGACGTGGTCAAGATGGTGCATCCCAAGCCAGGCGAGGCCTGGCGCGCAGCCTTCTTCGCCTGGTTGATCGGCAAGCCGGTGGATGCCCAGGCTCTGCCCGAGCTGACCCGCGCCTTGCTGGCCTTTCGCAGCGGCGCGACCACGGCGGTGCCGCAGGTGCCGTTCCAGTTGCTCGGCAACGAAACTCTGAGCCGCGAGCAATGGGCCGAACAGGCGCACAATATGGGCTGGCAGGGGCTGCGCATGAACCTCAACACCCTGGCCCGCCATGGCGCGTTCCAGGTGCCGGGCTGCACCGAGTATGTGGCGGCGCGGCTGGCGGATGCCGCCGAGGTGGCCAAGGCCCGGGTCTACCCGTACCAGTTGCTGGCGGCCTACCGCATGGCCGGGGACGAGGTGCCGCAGCCGGTGCGCGAGGCGTTGCAGGATGCCCTGGAGCTGTCGCTGGCCAACGTGCCGGCGCTGCAAGGCGCGGTGGTGGTGTGCCCGGATGTCTCGGGGTCGATGCACAGCCCGGTCACCGGTTATCGCCAGGGCGCCACCACGGCGGTGCGTTGCATCGATGTGGCGGCCCTGGTGGCGGCAGCGGTGTTGCGCAAGCAGCCGGCGGCGCGGGTCATGCCGTTCGAGGTCGGGGTGGTGGATATCCGCCTCAACCCGCGGGACAGCGTGATGAGCAACGCGCAGAAACTGGCGGCCATCGGCGGTGGCGGGACCAACTGCTCGGCGCCCCTGGCACAACTGGCCAATGCCAAGTGCAAGGTGGACACCCTGATCCTGGTCTCGGACAACGAGTCGTGGATCGATGCGCGGCGCCATGGGGCGACCGAAACCCTGCGCCAGTGGGAGCGGATCAAGGCCATCAACCCGCAGGCGCGGCTGGTGTGCATCGATATGCAACCCGGGGCCACCACCCAGGCGCCGGACCGCGAGGACATCCTCAACGTCGGCGGCTTCAGCGACGCGGTGTTCGATGTGATCCAGCAGTTCACCGCGGGCAACTACGGTGCGCAGCACTGGGTCGAGGCGATCGAGGCGATGGCGCCCTGATCGGCAAGGCATGAGATAAACCGTGCGCCGCTCACCCGGCGCACGCCGAAGAATTTTCATTCATAGGCCCTGAATGCCGCTGTGACTACATCCAAAGACGTCTCAGCAAATGTTGTCAGGGCCCGTGAAGGCACGAATGCCAGTGGCTGTACATCCTGGTTATGCCGGTTCGATTCCGGCTATCAGTCACTTCTTTTGTCGTGCCACCTTTTTTGTTTTGCGATTTCAGCGACGAATGCTGATGGAACTACATCCCAGATTCGTGATGCGGGTTCGAGTCCCGCCGGTGCCTGAAAAGGCGCCGTAGTTCAACGGTCAGAACACGAGTGCACTGTTTCATCGACCCTTGTCGTCGCAGTTTTTTCTCCCGCCCGAGCGGGATGGCAGCGAATGCCACAGGTACTACATCGTGTCGCGGGTTCGAACCCCGCCAGCCGCAAGGCTGTAGCTCAGTCGGTAGAGCAAATGTGCCTGTTCTCTTGTCGCTGCCCGCAGGCCCTGCCTGCACCGATTGACCCGGCGAATGCCGGTGGAACTACAGGACAGCGTGGTCGCGGGTTCGATTCCCGCCAACCGCAAGGGAGTAGCTCAGTGGCAGAGCGCGCTGCATGTTCCGCCTTCACTGGTCGCCGTTTTATGCCGGACCACCGGCCACCGAACAAGGCTGGATTTTCAGCCACAGAAAAAAGAGTCAGGAACATGGAACACAAGACCTACCAACTGCTGGAAGTTGCGAACGGCAAGCCGATCAAGATGTGGACCGAGGGCGTGCCCGTGGAAAACGAAGCCCGCCAGCAACTGATGAACACCGCGAAGATGCCGTTCATCTTCAAGCACCTGGCGGTGATGCCGGATGTGCACCTGGGCAAGGGCTCGACCATCGGCAGCGTGATCCCCACCGTGGGCGCGATCATCCCGGCGGCGGTCGGGGTGGATATCGGTTGCGGCATGATCGCCGCCCGCACCTCGCTGACCGCTGCCGACCTGCCGGATAACCTGCACGGTTTGCGCAGCGCCATCGAACAGGCGGTGCCCCATGGCCGCACCTCGCCGCGTAGCGGTCGCGACAAGGGCGCCTGGGGCGACGTACCGCGCCAGGCCGACCAGGCCTGGGCGGCCTTGCAGCCGCGCTTCAAGGCGATCACCGACAAGTACCCGGCGCTGGCCAACAGCAACAACCGCCAGCACCTGGGCACCCTCGGCGGCGGCAACCACTTCATCGAGGTCTGCCTGGATGAGGCCAACCGGGTGTGGTTCATGCTTCACAGCGGTTCCCGTGGCGTAGGTAACGCCATCGGCAACCTGTTCATCCACCTGGCCCAGGCGGACATGCGCCAGCACATCGCCAACCTGCCGGACCGCGACCTGGCCTACTTCGAGGAAGGCAGCCGGCACTTCGACGATTACGTCGAGGCCGTGGCCTGGGCCCAGGATTTTGCCCGGCACAACCGTGAACTGATGATGCAACTGGTGATCCAGGCCACCCGCCAGGTAATCCGCAAGCCCTTCGAGGTGGCGCTGGAGGCCGTGAATTGCCACCACAACTACGTGCAGAAGGAACGCCACTTCGGTGAAGAGGTGCTGGTGACCCGCAAGGGCGCGGTGTCGGCGAAGAAGGGCGAGCTGGGGATCATCCCGGGATCGATGGGCGCCAAGAGTTTCATCGTTCGCGGGCTGGGCAACGAGGAGGCGTTCTGCTCCTGCAGCCACGGTGCCGGGCGCACCATGAGCCGCACCAAGGCCAAGAACACCTTCACCCTGGCCGACCAGATCCGCGCCACCGCCCATGTGGAATGCCGCAAGGACACCGCGGTGATCGATGAAATCCCGATGGCCTACAAGGACATCGACCAAGTCATGCACGCCCAGCGCGAGCTGGTGGAAGTGCTGCACACCCTGCGTCAGGTGGTGTGCGTCAAGGGGTAGAACAATGCACGACATGGACGCAGTGATAGCGGCCCCGCCCGGCTGGCATTACCAGCTGAGCGACTACGAAGCCCGCCGCGTGCGGGAAGTGATGGACACTCTGGACAGGCACAGCGCCTGGCTGGAACTGAGCCGCTTCGGCAACGGGTTCGTGCGGCAGGCCGCGGTGCGTGGATTGTCCGCGCAGCCATCGGCCGAGGCTTTGGCGGCGCTGCTGGAACGCCTCAACGATTGGGTGCCCCAGGTTCGCCAGGAAGCGGCTGCGGCGCTTGAGTTTTACCTGGTGCCAGAGCGTGCCGGTTTGCTGTTGCAGGCCCTGGCGCCGTTGCTGGCCCTGGCCGACAAACAGCGGGCGGACCATGGCGTCACCCTGGAGCGGGCGCGTTCGGTGTTGCTGCTGGCCCAGGTACAACCCGAGGTGGAAAGCGCCTTTGGCAGCTGTCGGGGCAAAGCCGCGCGCTTTGTCTTCGAGCTGTTGCTGGAAGGCGTGGAGGACCGCGTGGCGCTGCTGGCGATTGCCTTGCGCCACAGCGAAGTCAGCGTGCGGCAGAGGGCGGTAGATGCCTGCGCCGAACTGCCCGACGAACAGGCGGTGCCTTTGCTGGAAGCGGTGATGCGCAGCTGTGGCGCCAGTGTGCGGGTCAAGGCCTTGCGGCTGCTGTTGTCACGCTTGGCCGATGGTCGCGGGTACCTGGCGCAGGCCCTGCTCGACCCTTCGGGGGCCTTGCGTTGCCTGGCCCATTGGGCCGCGCCACGCCATGGGCTGGACCCACGGCAAGTGCTGCTGGACCGGTTGCAGCAGCCGGCTCCGGGCAACAAGCGCGAGTGGCTGGGCCTGCTGGGGCTGGTCAGGGAGCTGCGGGAGCCACAGGCCGACGCCATGCTGCACCAAGCCCTGGCCTCGAAGGCGCTGACGGTGCGCCTGCTGGCCCTGCAGACCCTCGGCGAACGTGGCCTGGCCCAGCAGCTGGCGGCCCTGGACGATCCGTCGGACAAGGTCTTCAACTGCGCCCTCGACCTGCTGCGCGAGCAGCCCTGGGCGGCGTTCGAAGAGGCCCTGGAACAGCGGCTGGACCAGCACTGGCATGCGCTGCCGAAGGCGCGTCGCTGGGCCTTGCTGGGGCTCAAGCCGGGCTGGCGCCAGTTGCAATACCTGCTGTGTCGCCTGGATCGGGCGGGCAGCGAAGCCGCTTATTGGCGCGAGGCCCTGGCCCGTTGGTGCGATGCCCGTTACGCGATGTTCGACCCGGTGACCCCCAAGCCACTGCGAGAAGCGCTGGCGCAGCGGTTGCAGGCGATGGAGGAGGCCGGTGAAGTGCCTCGGGGATCGCTCAAGCGCCTGTTGTGAATACCGATGTACAAGGCGATCAGGCCAGCGCTGAGGTGCTGGCGATCGTCGATTGAACAGGACAAGGAATCATGGAATTCAATGAACGCTACCCGCTGAGCAGCGCCATGCGCGAGCGGGTACTGGGTGAGCTGGCGCGGATCGAGCGCGAGCGTAACGTGCAGGTGTTGTATGCCTGCGAATCGGGCAGCCGGGCCTGGGGCTTTGCCTCCACCGACAGTGATTACGATGTGCGGTTCGTCTATGTGGAGAAGCCCGAGTGGTTCATCCAGGTGGACACAGGGCGGGACGTGATCGAGCGGCCGTTGGACGACGAGCTGGACATCAGCGGCTGGGAGCTGCGCAAGACCCTCGGGTTGCTGCGCAAGTCCAACCCGACCCTGCTGGAGTGGCTGGATTCGCCCCTGGTGTATCGCAGCGAGCCGGCGGCAACCGCGCGCCTGCGAGAGCTGGCGGAGGCCTTTTACAGTCCGCCGGCGGCACGCAATCACTACCTGTCGATGGCCAGGAAGAACTTTCGCGGCTACCTGCAAGGCGACAGCGTGCGGTTCAAGAAGTACTTCTACGTGCTCCGGCCGTTGCTCGCAGTGCGCTGGATCGATCAGGGGCGCGGCCGACCGCCGATGACCTTCGCCGAGCTGCTGGGCACCGTCGACCACCGGCCACTGCTGGACGAAGTGGATGAGTTGCTGGCCTTGAAACGCAGCGCCGACGAGGCCGCTTACGGGCCGCGGCGCCCGGCACTGCACGCCTTTATCGCCGCCGAACTGGAACGCCCGGTGCCCAAGCTGGCGCGCACCCATCAAGACAATGCTGTGCTGGATGCCTACTTGCGAGATAGCGTCCGGCGCTACGCCTGAGGAATGTGATGAAACAGGATGTCATCGAACTGGACGGCGCCATCGGCGGCGGCCAGGTCCTGCGCAGTGCCCTGAGCCTGTCGATGCTCACCGGCAAGACCCTGCGCATCCACAACATACGGGCCCGGCGCAGTCGCCCGGGGTTGCTGCGCCAGCACCTGACCGCGGTGCTGGCGGCGGCGCAGGTCTGCGCGGCCAGGGTCTCGGGCGCCGAGCTGGGTTCCCGGGCGCTGACCTTCGAGCCGGGACCGATTCGCGGCGGCGACTGCCGTTTCGCCATCGGCACCGCCGGCAGCTGCACCCTGGTGTTGCAGACCCTGCTGCCGGCCCTGATGCAAGCCCCGGAGCCCAGCCGTGTGAGCATCAGCGGCGGCACCCACAACCCGCTGGCACCGCCGGTGGACTTCCTCCAGAAGGCCTGGCTGCCGCAACTGCGGCGCATGGGCGGGCAGGTGGAGGTGCAGCTGCTGCGCCATGGCTTCGTTCCCGCCGGCGGTGGCGAACTGCAAGCCTTTATCCAGCCCTCGACCCTGCAACCCCTGCACCTGGAACAGCGTGGCGAACTGCTCGGGCGTCGGGCCTGGGCCTTGAGCGCCGGCCTGCCGGAGCATGTGGCGGAGCGCGAATTGCGCCGCGTCGGCACTCGCCTGGACCTGCCTCGGGAGCACCTGAGCCCGGTGCGCCTGGATGAGCAATGCGGCCCGGGCAACGTGTTGTTGCTGGAGTTTGTCTTCGAGCACCTGACCGAGCTGTTCAGCGGTTTTGGCCAGAGCAGCCTGCGGGCCGAAAGCGTGGCCGATCGGGCCATCGACCAGGCCCGCGACTGGCTGGATTCCGGTGCCGCGGTGGCCGAGCACCTGGCCGATCAGCTGCTGCTGCCCATGGCCCTGGCCGGCGGCGGGAGCTTCACCACCCCGCGCATGAGCGAGCACCTGCAGAGCAATATCCGGGTGATCGAGGCGTTTTTGCCGGTACGTATCGACTGTGCGACGGGCGCTCACGAGGTGCTGCGCATCGAGGTTCTACCGCTACATCATTGATCTTGTCCGTCACCAGACCCGGTTCTCTGCTTGCGGCATGCAGGTCAGGCTGGGATGCGGCTGGAGATCGAACGCTTTGGGATGCTCAATCGCTTGATCCATTTCCTGGTGCGGCGCATGCGGGTTCCCGAGCCGCTGAGCCTTTACCTTTTGAGCTACCGTGGAAACGTTCTGCGCGTGCCGGCCGAGGCTATCCGTCAGCATCCGACCTATCGCCTCGCGGACTTCCGGCACTGGAGTGAACAACCCGCGTAAGCCACCCGTCAGATGTAAGGCCCAGTCAAGCGAGGGGATGGTCATGTATCAACTTTATGGGACACAAGGCTCAGGCTCGGCCATCGTCGAGATTGCCCTGGAGTGTTGCCAGGTGCCGTACCGTATCGTCGAAGCCTCGTCCTGGGCGCCGTCGCCCGGGGCCGACGAGCTGGCGCGGCTCAATCCGCTGAAACAGGTCCCGACCCTGCAACTGCCGGACGGCAGTGTCCTCACCGAGAGCGCGGCGATCCTGATCGAGCTGGGCTTGCGTTATCCGCGCTCGGCGCTGCTGCCCGAGGATGAGAGCGCCCGGGCGCAGGCGATTCGCGGCCTGGTGTTTATCGCCGCCAATTGCTACTCGGCGATCAGCGTGATCGATTACCCGGAGCGCTGGCTGCAAGGCGCCGATGAAGCGCTGAGGGCGCGGGTACGGGACGCGGCCCATGAGCGCCTGCACCGCAACTGGGAGGTGTTCGCCGATCAGTTCGCCACGCAGCTGTACGCCAGCGGTTCACCCCTGGCGGCCCTGGATTTCCAGGCGGCGGTGGTGTCGCGCTGGTGCGGCACGCGCGAGCATCTGCGGCGCGAACGCCCCGAGTGTTGTGATCTGCTGGAGCGCATCGACCGCCACCCGCAGGTGGCGCAGGTGCTGGAGCGGCATTGGCCGGACTGAATACGGCAGGGCGCGAGGCAGCAAAAGCCGTCGATGGTTGGGCGCGAGGCTCTTATACTCGCCGGCTTTCTTCAGGCTCATGTTTCATCGCCTATCGCTCATCTGCCCACTTTCAAGAGGAATGCCCCTTGGCCAACGAAACGGATCAGGACTTCTACAACCGCGCCGATGCCATCATCGAACTGGCAAACACCCATATCGGCGACAGCAGCCGCGGCAAGGCCAGTGCCTCGCTGATGTACGCCAACTCGCGTTTCGCCGCCTGGGTCAGCGCCTGCGGTTGCCGCAACGCCGAAGAACTGGCGGCGGCCAAGCAGCAGGCGGTGGATTATTTCGTCGAGGAATTCCGCCTGATGATGGAAGAAAACCTTACCGACTACATTGAGAATTTCTCGCGATACATGAACCCCCGGCAAGACTGAATCCTTCCCCCCCGACAGGCTTCACAGCCCAGCTGTGAAGCTGTCCCGGCATTCGACTCCTGGCTCTTTGGAGCCTTGGCACTCCGCGGTTTTTTATAGCCTTGCGGCGTCTGCATCTGGCCGTGCATAGCGCTTTGATCTGAGGGCGGCGGGGCCGCGGCAACCGCTGGTCCAGTTGTCTCCCGGGCGTCCCGGGAGCCGGCAATCGCTCGACTACACTGCGCCTGCGGCAGGCAATCCAGGGGTGTTGAATATCCCTCCGGGATGAGCACGGTCATGAGTTGCCAAGGCATTGCTGCGCCTGTGGTTACACCAGGGAACCTACCCAATCAGCAAGGAGTGCCAAACATGATCGTTCTTCCTCAACGTGTGATTGAAAACGGTACTGTCATCTCGCTACGCGGCGACTCGGGCAACTACATGTCGCGGATGGGCGCGACAGGGCTCGAACTGTCCAAGGGCGCCATCGACCAGTACTGCAAGTTCAGGGTCACCCTGATCCAGATCGGCAACGACAAGAAGCTGGCATTGCAGGGCGACACCAACAAGTTCATGTCGCGGATGGGGGCGACCGGGCTTGAGCTGTCCAAGGACAGCATCGATCAGTACTGCCAGTTCTCCTATGCCATCGACACCGCCAGCGGGCAGATTTCCCTGCGTGGCGACAACGGCAAGTGGATGTCGCGCATGGGCGAGACCGGGCTTGAACTGTCCAAGGACGGCATCGATCGCTACAGCCAGTTCCTGGTGGTGGTCGAGGGCTAGCGCCAGGCGGTACCCGGCGTCGGGGCAGGTTTTTTGATTGGCGTGGCCAGCACTCCAGCGGCTGGCCACGAAGTCCCGGCGTCGATCAAGGGGGGATACCTGGAAGGGGGGACAGGCAGATCGTCCCCCCGCTTACCTGTGACGTTGCGTCTCAGGCCCTTACAGCCCCATCTCCAGTTCCAGCAGGTCCGCCAGCGGCTGGCGCCGGCGGATCAGTTTCACCTGGCCATCCTCGAACAGCACTTCCGGCAGCAGCGGCCGGCTGTTGTAGTTGGAGGACATGCTGGCGCCATAGGCGCCGGTGTCGTGGATCACCAGCAGGTCGCCGACCCGGGCCTGGGGCAGCAGCTGCGGGGTCAGGCTTTCGTCGTCCTGGGTGAAGATATCGCCGGACTCGCACAGCGGGCCGCCGACCACGGTGGGCCGCAGTGGACGCTGCACCGCCTGGCCGTTGGCGTCGATCAGGCTCATGGCGTGATAGGCGCCGTACATGGCCGGGCGCATCAGGTCGTTGAAGCCGGTGTCGGCCAGCACGAAGTGATGGTTGCCGGCGTCTTTCACCACCCGCACTTCGCTGACCAGGCAGCCGGCCTCGGCCACCAGGAAACGCCCGGGTTCGATTTCCATGCGCACGCCGTGGCCGAGCCAGGCTTCGATTTCTTCGCGGGCCTGGCGCCAGGCATTGGCGTAGCGCCGCACGTCCACCGGCTCGTCGCCCGCGCGGTACGGGGTGGACAGGCCGCCGCCGATGGAGAAGGCCTCGATGTCGTGGTCCAGGGACTTGACCGCCGCCACCATGGCCGCGCCAACCTGCTCCAGGTGCCCGTAGTCCACGCCGGAACCGATGTGCATGTGCAGGCCCACCAGCTTCAGGCCGTACTGGCGGATCACCGCGAGGGCTTCGCCGACCTGTTCGTGCCAGATGCCGTGCTTGCTGTTTTCACCGCCGGTGTTGGTCTTGCGGCTATGGCCGTGGCCGAAGCCCGGGTTGATCCGCAGCCACACGCGGTGGCCCGGGGATTTCTCGCCAAGCTGGCGCAGCATGTCGATGGAACCGGCGTTGACCTCGATGTTCAGCTCCACCACCCGTTGCAGGGTGGCGGTGTCGAACAGGTCGCAGGTGAAGACGATGCCGGCCGGGTCACCCTCCGGGCTGAACCCGGCCAGCAACGCCCGCTCGATTTCCCCCAGGGACACCGCGTCCACCCGCACCCCCGCCTCGCGGATCAGGCGCAGCACCTGCAGGTTGGAGCAGGCTTTCTGCGCGTAACGCACCACGTCGAAGGCCTTCAGTTGCTGGATGCGCACCTTGATGGTCCGCGCGTCGTAGCACCACAACGGGGTGCCGTACTGGCGGGCGGCGGCGGTCAGTTGCTCGGGAGAAAAGGGAATGGCCATGGCAATCGTCTGTGGCGAGGAAAGAGGCCTGCATGATGCCGAGGGCGACGTATTCAATAAAATATCTATTCTTTGTATCTCGATTCAGTTTTGATATGGGTTGTGTGAATCAGCGTTTCAAACCGAGGAGCAAGCCGTGGACATTTCCCTGCGCCATATCGAGGTGTTCCGCGCCATCATGCAGGCCGGCAGCGTCACCGGCGCCGCGCGCCTGCTGTTCACCTCGCAACCCACGGTCAGCCGCGAGCTGGCGCGGCTGGAGAGCCTGTCCGGGCTGAGCCTGTTCGACCGCGAGGGCGGCCGCCTGCTGCCGACCGCCCAGGCGATGCTGTTGCTGGAGGAGGTGGAGCGCGCCTATGTCGGCCTGGAGCGGATCAACAGCGTGGCGCAATCGATCCGCCGCTTCGAGCACGGCCAGTTGAGCCTGACCTGCCTGCCGCTGTTCTCCCAGACCTTGCTGCCGCGGGTGTGCAAGCACTTCCAGGAGCAACACGCCGGCATCGGCCTGAGCATCACCGCCCAGGAATCGCCCTTGCTGGAAGAGTCCCTCAGCGCCCAGCGCCACGACCTGGGCCTGACCGAAAGCGAACACCTGCCACGGGGCACCCAGGGCGAACTGCTGTTCTGCGCCGACATGGTGTGCATCCTGCCGGAAGGGCACCCATTGCTGGCCAAGCCGCTGCTGCACAGCGAAGACTTTCGCGGGGTGGATTTCATCAACCTGTCAGGCCTGGACATTTATCGTCAGACCCTCGACGAGCATTTTCGCCAGGCCGGCGTCGACCGCCGGGTGGTGATCGAAACCACTAATGCCGCCTCGGTCTGCGCCATGGTGCGCCAGCAGCTGGGGGTGGCGATCATCAACCCGCTGAGTGCTATGGAGGAGGCGGGCAGGGGCCTGGCGATCCGCCCGCTGCAGTTGTCGGTGCCGTACCGGGTGATGCTGATCCGCCCGGATTTCCGGCCGTCGTCGATTTTCGTCGAGGCCTTCTGCGCCTCCTTGAAACAGGAGGCGTCGGCCCTGGCCGCGGCCCTCGAGCGTCGATTGCAACGGGAGCCATGACAGGCATTGCCGTCGTTGTCGGCCTAGGCTTGGAGCAACCGGACCCTTTGTAAACCCTGGGGGATGTCTGTCATGGCGGGACCTGTAACGAGCGAATCCGGGAAGCATTTGAGCCGCGGCATTCCGCGCACGGTCTGGGCGCTGGGATTCGTCAGCCTGTTCATGGATGTGTCGTCCGAGCTGGTGCACAGCCTGTTGCCGCTGTACATGGTCGGCACCCTGGGCATCAGCATGCTGGCGGTCGGCATCATCGAAGGGGTGGCGGAAGCCACGGCGCTGATCGTGAAAGTCTTTTCCGGCGCCCTCAGCGACTTCATCGGCCGGCGCAAGGAACTGCTGCTCTTGGGTTACGGCCTGGCGGCGCTGACCAAGCCGCTGTTCCCCCTGGCGAGTTCGGCGGAACTGGTGTTCAGTGCGCGCCTGCTGGACCGCATCGGCAAGGGCATTCGCGGCGCGCCACGGGATGCCCTGGTGGCGGATGTGGCCCCGGCAGAAATTCGCGGTGCCTGTTTTGGCCTGCGCCAGTCGCTGGACACCGTGGGGGCGTTCCTCGGCCCGATCCTGGCCATCGGCCTGATGCTGTGGCTGGCCAACGATATCGCCCAGGTCCTGTGGTTGGCGGTGATCCCCGCGGCACTGGCCGTGGCCCTGCTGGTCTTCGCCATCCGCGAACCCGAGCATGCCCCCGGCAGCCGGCACTTCCAGTCGCCATTGCGGCTGGCCTCGCTGCGGCGGTTTTCCCGGCATTACTGGTGGGTGGTGGCCATCGGCGCGGCCTTCACCCTGGCCCGTTTCAGCGAGGCGTTCCTGGTGCTGCGGGCCCAGCAACTGGGCTTCTCCGCCGCCTGGGTGCCACTGGTGATGGTGGTCATGGCCGGGTTCTACATGGTCTCGGCCTATCCGGTCGGCAAATGGTCGGATCGCATCAACCGCAGCGCCTTGCTCAGCGTCGGCCTGCTGTTGCTGATCCTCGCCGACCTGGTGCTGGCCTATGCCGAATCGGTGCCGCTGGTGCTGCTCGGCGTCGCCCTATGGGGCCTGCACATGGGCTTCAGCCAGGGCATCCTCGCCACCCTGGTGGCCGATACCACGCCCGCCGACCTCAAGGGCACGGCCTTCGGTGTGTTCAACCTGTTGAGCGGAATGGCCCTACTGCTGGCCAGCGTGATCGCCGGCTGGCTGTGGCAGGCCCATGGCGCGGCGCTGACGTTCTACGCCGGGGCGGGGTTTGCCGGCTTGTCGCTGCTGTTGCTGATGGGCAAGCCGAAGTCGCCGTGACAGCCTCTGGGGGCAAGGCGCTAACGGCTCTCGCCAGGCTGGTCGGCCGACAGGCTCCAGACAATCGAGCTGAGGATGCCCAGGTCGAGCAACAGGGCCTGCGAGCGCAGGACCTTGCGCAAGGGGGTGTAGTCGGCCTTGGTCGCCTTGAAGCTGGACCTTTCCAGCACATGGATATGCCGGGTCACTACAGTGACGGCCAGGCTGGCCAGCTGCTTCTCGGTGTCGGGCACCGCGATATCCAGCTCTTGCAAGCGCTTCTGGAAGGCGCTGATGGCGTCTTTTTCACTGTCATCCCGGGGCTGGTAGAGGATCTTCTGCTCGGGGGCGCTTGCAGTGACTTTCTTGTACAGGGCGACCGACTCGTTGAAGTGCTCCAGGGCCGCTGCCTTGGCCTCGGTGGCATGCAGGGTGTCCCGCAGTTCGAGGTACATCAGCATTTCGTGGGATTTCTGCAAGCCTCGGTGCAGCTCGGCGCCGGCGTTGGTCGAGAGCTTCTCGAGTCCTTTTCTGTCCGCGTCGAAGGAGGGGCCAGCACTGGCCTGGAGGCTGACCAGCCCCGCCAGCACTATGCAAAAGCCGGCGTAGAGCAGGCATCTGATCGGGCGCATGTTCCGCTCCTCGTTATCGGGTCGATGAAGCAGGCGAAGGGCTGGGTGGCATGCCGGGCTCTGCCCATAGGGGCTTGAGCGCTGTGATCCGGCTTCGACGGATAAGGCTCCACGCATCGGCCTGGACTGTTTCAGCCGTGAGTCAGTGGGCAGGAAGGCGTGGAAAACGAGTCTCGCCAGCCGCATGAGTTGAATGTAGCTGACGGATGGGTGGCTGCCAGCGGCCTCTGTCCGGCGTCTGCCGGGCCGCAAAATGAACCCGGCGCACCATGGGGTGCGCCGGGCGTATTGCCGGCCAGCCGCCGGATGTCGTGGGTCCGAGGGCCGGCCGTGGTGCGCGGTAAGCGTTAGCGTTCGATGGCCAATGCCACGCCCTGGCCGCCACCGATGCACAGGGTGGCCAGGCCTTTCTTGGCATCGCGCTTGAGCATTTCGTGCAGCAGGGTCACCAGCACCCGGCAGCCCGAGGCGCCGATCGGGTGGCCGAGGGCGATGGCGCCGCCGTTGACGTTGACCTTGCTCGCGTCCCAGCCCAGTTCCTTGCCCACCGACAGTGCCTGGGCGGCGAAGGCTTCGTTGGCTTCGATCAGGTCCAGTTGCTCCAGGGACCAGCCGGCCTTGTCCAGGCAGCGGCGGGTGGCTGACACCGGGCCGATGCCCATGATCGCCGGGTCGACCCCAGCGTTGGCGTAGGCGGCGATCTTCGCCAGCACCGGCAGGCCCAGGGCCCGGGCTTTGGCGGCGCTCATCAGGATCACCGCGGCGGCGCCGTCGTTCAGCGACGAGGCGTTGCCGGCGGTGACCGTGCCGTCTTTCTTGAAGGCCGGCTTGAGTTTGCCCAGGGATTCGGCGGTGGTACCGGCGCGCGGCTGCTCGTCGGTGGCGAAGGCCACGGGCTCGCCCTTGCGCTGGGGAATCAGGATCGGGGTGATCTCATCGACGAAACGCCCGCCTTCGATGGCGGCCACGGCCTTCTGCTGCGAGGCGGCGGCGAAGGTATCCTGGGCTTCGCGGCTGATGGCGTATTTGTCCACCAGGTTCTCGGCGGTGATGCCCATGTGGTAGTCGTTGAAGGCGTCCCACAGGCCGTCGCTGATCATGCTGTCGACGATCTGGCTGTGGCCCATGCGCAGGCCGGTGCGGGCACCGGGCAGCACGTAATTGGCCAGGCTCATGTTCTCCTGGCCGCCGGCGATGATCACCTCGGCGTCGCCGCAGCGGATCGCCTGGGCGCCCAGGTGCAGGGCCTTGAGGCCGGAGCCGCAGACCTTGTTCAGGGTCAGCGCCGGCACCGCGTGGGGCAGGCCGGCCTTGATCGCGGCCTGGCGCGCGGGGTTCTGCCCGGCGCCGGCGGTGAGCACCTGGCCCATGATCACTTCATCGACCTGGGCACCGTCCAGGCCGGTCTGGGCCAGCAGCTGGCGGATCACCGCGGCCCCCAGATCGACCGCAGGGATGGTCGACAGCGAACCCTGGAAACTGCCGACCGCGGTGCGGGTGGCGGCAACGATTACGACGTCTTGCATGGTCTGGTTGCTCCTCAGGCGAACTGCATTTCAGGCACGTGGGCCGGCACGATCAGCTTGCCGGCGGTCTTGCCGACGATTTCCTCGACGCTCACGCCCGGGGCGCGCTCCTTGAGGATGAACGCGCCGTTCTCGATCTCCAGGTAAGCCAGGTCGGTCAGCACGCGCTTGATGCAGTTGGCGCCGGTCAGCGGCAGGCTGCAGCGCGACAGCAGTTTCGACTCGCCGTCTTTCGAGGCGTGGGTCATGGTGACGATGATGTTGTCCGCGCCGGCCACCAGGTCCATGGCGCCGCCCATACCCTTGACCAGCTTGCCGGGGATCATCCACGAGGCGATGTTGCCCTGCACGTCGACCTCGAAGGCACCGAGCACGGTGAGGTCGATATGGCCGCCACGGATCATCGCGAAGGATTCGGCGGAAGAGAAAATCGACGCGCCGATACGCGCGGTGACGGTCTGTTTGCCGGCGTTGATCATGTCCGCATCGACTTCGTCGTCGGTGGGGAAGGCGCCCATGCCGAGCAGGCCGTTTTCCGATTGCAGCATCACTTCCATGCCGTCGGGGATGTAGTTGGCCACCAGGGTCGGGATGCCGATGCCGAGGTTCACGTAGAAACCGTCCTGCAGTTCGCGGGCGACGCGTTGAGCCATTTGTTCGCGGGTAAGAGCCATTTTTATTCTCCGTCAGTCGTTGGGCGGGCGATTACTTGCGCACGGTGCGCTGTTCGATGCGTTTTTCGAACGTGCCGCAAATGATCCGGTCGACGTAGATGCCGGGGGTGTGGATCTGCGTCGGGTCCAGCTCGCCCGGCTCGACGATCTCTTCGACCTCGACCACGGTGATCTTGCCGGCGGTGGCGGCCAGCGGGTTGAAGTTCTGCGCGGTATGGCGGTAGACCACGTTGCCGAAGTGGTCGGCTTTCCAGCCTTTGACGATGGCGAAGTCGCCGGTGATGGACTCTTCCATCAGGTAGGCGCGGCCGTTGAATTCACGGGTTTCCTTGCCGTCGGCGACCGGGGTGCCAACGCCGGTGGCGGTGAAGAAGGCCGGGATGCCGGCGCCGCCGGCGCGCATTTTCTCGGCCAGGGTGCCTTGCGGGGTCAGCACCACTTCGATTTCGCCGCTCAGCAGTTGCTTCTCGAACAGGGCGTTTTCACCGACGTAGGAGGCCACCACCTTGCTGATCTGCCGGTCTTCCAGGAGCACGCCGAGGCCGAAGCCGTCGACGCCGCAGTTGTTGGAGACCACGGTCAGGTCGCGGGTGCCGCGACGCTTGATCTCGGCGATCAGGTTTTCCGGAATGCCGCACAGGCCGAAGCCACCGGAGATCACGGTCATGCCGTCCTTGAGACCTTCGAGGGCTTCCTCATAGGACGCCACGCGCTTGTCGAAACCTGCCATCTGCACATCCTCTTGTTATTGGTATTTGCGTTGCCAGCCGGCTGGCTGGCCGTATGAAGAGAGTGAGCCGCAGTGTTGCGCCAGGGGATTGATTTGTTAAGTTGATTTTTAAGGTTGATTGATAGATAAAACTCAATAGTCGATCCCGAGGGCAGAGCATGACCGTCAAACAGATCCGCGCCTTTCTGGCGGTGGCCCAGAGCCTGAGTTTCGCCGTGGCCTGCGAGCGCCTGCACCTGTCGCAATCGGCCCTGAGCCTGACCATCAAGGCCCTGGAGGACGGCCTCGGCGGGCGCCTGTTCAGCCGCAACACACGCAATGTCGCCCTGACCCCGGAAGGCGAGGCGCTGGTGCCCCTGGCGCGGCGCCTGATCGCCGACTGGGACAACGCCGAGGACGAACTGCGCCAGCGTTTCACCCTGCAGCGCGGGCGGGTGACCCTGGCGGCCATGCCGTCCTTTGCCGGCAACCTGCTGCCGCCGATCCTCAAGACCTTTCGCGCGCGTTACCCGCAGGTCAACGTCACGGTCAACGACGTGATCAACGAGCAGGTGCTGGAGATGGTCCGCGACCGCCAGGTGGAATTGGGGGTGGCCTTCGAGCCGCAGCAAAGCGCGTCGCTGCAATTCACCCCGCTGTACATCGACCGCTTCGTCGCCGTGGTGCCCAGCGATTCGCCCCTGGCCGACCTGAAGGACATCGACTGGCAATCGCTGCTGGAACAGCCCTTCATTACCCTGCAACGGCCGTCCACGGTGCGGGTGATGCTTGAAGAGCATTTGCTGGCGCGGGACATGAAATTGCCGGTGGAATTCGAAAGCCATCAACTGGCGACAGTGGGGCGCATGGTCGCCAGCGGTCTCGGCGTCAGCGCGGTGCCGGCCCTGTGCGCCGGACAGATGCGCGAGCTGGGCGCGCGCTGCATCACCCTGCGCGACCCGGTGGTGGAACGCGCCATCGGCGTGCTGACCAACCCCGGGCATGAGCTGTCCAGCGCGGCCCAGGCGCTGTTCGACATTCTGCGCGGGGCCGGTCTGGCCGAGCGCCTGTCGGGGGTTGCCTAGGAGGTCAGGCGCTCGGCCAGCAGCGGCAACAGCTGCTCGCAGGAGGCGGCGATCTTCAGGTCCAGCAGCTCGTCGGCGCGGGTCTTGCCGAAGTTGATGGCGATCAGCGGCTTGCCCTGGTCGGCCATGACCTTGCACAGGCGAAAGGCCGAATAGGCCATCAGCGACGAACCCACCACCAGCAGGCCGGCGGCCTGCTCGATGCTGTGCAGGGCCTTGGCCGCGGTGGCCTGGGCCACGTTTTCGCCGAAGAACACCACATCCGGTTTCAGCCGCTCGCCAGCGCAATGAGGGCAGCGGGGCACCTGGAAACGTTCCTCGAACACCGGGTCGAGCAGGGTGTCGCCGTCGGGCGCCTGCACCGCGTCGACGCCGGCCAGGTAGGGATTGTGCAGTTCCAGCAATTGCTGGATCGCCTGCCGATCGCTGCGTTGGCGGCAATCCAGGCAGACCACCCGGTGCAGGTTGCCGTGCAGTTCGATCACGTCGCGGCTGCCGGCCTGGTCGTGCAGGGTGTCGACGTTCTGGGTGATCAAGCCGGCGATTTTCTGTCGTGCCTGTAAATGCGCCAGAGCCTCGTGGGCCGCGTTCGGCCGGGCCTGGCGGATCCGCGGCCAGCCGAGCATGGCCCGTGCCCAGTAGCGGCGCCGGGCCTTGGGTTCGGCCAGGAACTCCTGGTACATCATCGGTTGCTGGCCGCGCCGCACGCCATCGTTGTCGCGGTAGTCGGGGATCCCCGAAGGGGTGCTGATGCCGGCGCCCGTGAGGACCATGAAGGGGCGCTCGGCCATCAGTCGCTGCAGCTGCTCCAGAGGGGTGTCCAGGGTGTCGGTCATGTGCGTCCTCGTACTCCGGCGGTGGCGCTGCGGACCGCAGCGAGGCCATACCTTGTGCCTGACGAGGAGTTTAGACAAGGGCGCGGGAGCTGGGCGGTCGTGCTGCCGTCCAGCTCCCGGGGAGGCGATTCAGGAGGCGTGCGGGTTGTCGTCCTGGGGTTCTTCGCTGTCTTGCTCTTGCCCCGGCAGTTCGGTGATCACGCTGAAGTCACTGACTTCCACCGCGCCCAGGCCGTAGCCCAACAGGTGGAAGGAGAAGGCCTTGCGCGATTCCGGGTTGGCGAAGCTGAAGTCCATTTCCAGCGGCTGGTCGGGGGTGACCAGCATCTCTTCCGGCAGGCCCAGGGGCACGTCCTGCTCGCGCTCCTTGCCCTTGAGCAGGATATAGGCGTTCTGCTGCGGGTCGGCCGAACGCACGGTGAAGCGCACGCGGGTCAGCGAGCCCTTGGGCATTTCCAGGTACTGCGCGCCGATCAGGTTGTCGGCCCAGTCATCCTTGATCTGCGCCTGCAGCGGGATGATCGCCGGGCTGCCGAACTGGTAGCGCAGGTTCAGCGGCGATTGCAGCAGGGTGCGGTCCAGGCCTTCGGCCCGGGCGCTGATCTGGCGCGCCCGCAGGCCGCCATACTGGCCCTTGAAGGTGGCGCTGTCGGCGATGAAACCGGTGCTTGCGTAGTAGCGGCAACGCTGCTGGAAATCGCACTCGGTCAGGGTGCCCTGGCCATCGTGATAACGCAGCTTGCCGTTGGTGTAGGACATGATCTCCCGGCCCAGGGCGTAGTCGCGAAATAGCGAGCGGCCGCTGAGGCTGTCTGGTACCTGGAAGCCGAAGTAGTCGAGCACCGAGGCGCTCAGGTCGACATGGCCGTAGGTCCCGGACTTGAGTTTGGGTAACTGCGCCTGCTCCGGGGCGAGCATCAGGTTGAAGCCCCAGGACGAGGCCAGGCGCACGCCATCGATGCCGTGGGACTCGTCCGAGGTGATCACCACCAGGGTATCCTTGAGCACGCCCTGGCGCTCCAGCTGGTCCATGAACTCACCGATGGCATCGTCCAGGTAGGCCACCGCGGCCTGCTTGGGTGTGTCGAAGCGGTTGAGGTAGTCCTCCGGGGCGGAGTAGGGCTGGTGGGTGCCGACGGTCAGCAGGGTGAGCATCCACGGCTGCTTTTGCTTTTTCAGCTGGCCGACATAGTCCAGCGCGCCTTCGAAGAAGGCCTTGTCGTCCTTGCCCCAGGGGAAGTCCAGGTAGTTGGCGTTGCTGAACCACTCCAGGCCGTGGGTCGAGTCGAAGCCGATGTGCGGCATGATCTTGTCTTTGGCCATGAAGCGCAGGCCGGCGCCTTGCAGGTAATGGGTATTGAAACCCTGCTTGCGCAGCTGGGCCGGCAGGCAGGCCTGGTTGCGCTGGCTTTGGGTCAGCAACTCGATGCCCTTGGGCGTACCGTTGTCGAGCTTGTCGTAGTCGCCGCAGAGCATGGCGTACAGGCCGCGGATGGTCTGGTGGCTGTGCAGTACGTAGTCCGGGGTGTTCATGCCGCGTTCGGCCCAGGCGCTGAGCTTGGGCATCAGGTTGGCCTGGTAGCGGCTGTGCAGGGCCTCGCGGTTGGTCTTGATATAGGCCCCGGGAATGCCTTCCAGGGCGATCACCAGCACGTTGCGCGCCTGGCCCGGGGCGGCCAGCAACGGCTCGCCGTCGAGGTCGAGCTGGGTCAGGCCGGCCATCTGCACCGGCAGTTCGGGCACATCGCCTTCCAGCCATTGTTCCAGCTGTACCTGGCCCTGGCCGGCGGCGGCCGCGAGCAACTGGTGCGGCAGGTTGAACAGGCGCCATTGATCGGCTTCGCTGGGGTTCAGGTATTGCACGCCGCCGTGGGCCAGCCACAGCAGCGCCGGGGCGGTCCAGGCATGGCGCGGCAAGCGCGGGGCGCGGGTGCCGCGGGCGGCCCATTGCACGCCCAGCCACAACGCCAGCCCGGACAGCAGCGCCGCCGCCAGCCAGGGATGGGCCAGGCCGCCGCCGGTGGAGTTGCCGACGAACTGCGGGTCGAACAGGTAATGCAGGTCGGAGGCATTGGGCAGGCGGCCCACGGCGCTGACCAGCTCGGCGCTGGCGATGCTCAGCAGGCTCCACACCAGCAGCACCGGCAGGGCCAGCCACCAGGGCCGGCGGTACAGCAGCAGGGTCAACAGGCCCGCGGTGCCCAGGTCGGAAAGATAGCCCAGGGGGTCGGACCAGCCGAGCAGCGCGCGCGCCACCAGGGGCACGAGCAGCACCAGGCTCAGCAGTGCGCCGAGGGGGGCCAGGGGATGATGGAAAACACGCCGGATGAAATTCACGAAAAACCTGCCAGTCATTAAATCTTCACGCAAATGTGCGCCATGGTAACAACAGCCGGCGGCAAGACGTTTCTTATTCGCGCGGGAAATAAGCTTCCGGGCCGCTGCTGAAACGGCCCGGGGCGCTGCAGGGCGGCGGCTTGAAGCCTGTATTCAGGCGCCTGGCGGCGGGGCCAGGGAAGGGCGGATGGCGCTTGGATTTACTATTTCAGAGTGTTTAAAGACGCGCGGCCCCAGGGTTCAGCGCGCCCACTTGATGATCAGCCGGGCGAAAAAAGCGCCGCTGACGATCACCGCGAACAGCCGCAGGGTCTGCATGGCCAGCACCAGGCCGACGTCGGAGTGGGTGTCCACCGCGATGATCGTCATGGCGTCCAGGCCGCCGGGGCTGGTGGCGAGGTAGACCGAGAGGAAATCCTTGTCCAGCCAGTGCGCCAGCAGCCAGGCCGACAGCGCGCAGAGGGCGATCAGCAGCACCGCGCCGAAGATCATCGCCGGCAGGCGGGTCCAGACGTAGCGCACGGTCGGCCGGTCGAAGCGCAGGCCGATGTAGCAGCCGATGGCGCCATAGGCCAGGGCCAGCAGCCAGCCGGGCAGGGTGATGTGCAGCAGTCCGGAGATCTGCAGCGCGCCGCCGATCAGCAGCGGCACCAGCAGGGCCCCGGCCGGCACCCGTGAGCCGAGCAGCACGCCGAGCACGATGATGCCCAGGGTCAGGCCGAGGTTGAGCAGGGTGAAGGTCTGCAGCACCACCTCGGTGCTGTGGGCCTGGCTGCCGCCGGCAGGGACGCCGATCCAGTGGCCGGCCAGGGCGCCGATCATCACCACGCAGACCACTCGCACGTACTGCATGGTGGCCACCACCCGCGAGTCGGCGCCGAAGTCGTCGGCCATCGCGACCATGGCCGAGGCCGCCCCCGGCGCGGTGCCCCAGGCCGCGGTGCTGGGTGGCAGGCCGCCGAGGCGCACCAGCGCCAGGCCGACCAGGGCACTGAGGCAGACGGTGAGCAAGGTGGCGAACAGCATCACGTGCCATGACTGGGCCATCGAGGCCAGCACCGCCATGGTCATGGAGTGGGCGGCCAGGACCCCGACCGAGCCCTGGCCGAGGCGGAAGGCCTGGCGTGGCACACGGATGCTGGCACCGCTGACGCCGAAACCGATGGCCACCAGCATCGGCCCGAGAAACTGCCCGGCAGGCACTTCGAAGTGGTTCAGCAGTTGCCCGGCGCTGCCGGCGAGGATCAGCAGCGCCAGCCATTGCAGGGCAAGGGGCCAGGCGGACAGGGACAAAGGCGAGGGACGAGGCAAGGGCATTCTCCAGCGCGCTGGCCGTTCCTGTTGCGGGACCGTTGCTACCAGCGCTTCGGAGCAAATTATTGATAGCGCAATTGATCAAGTCCAGTTTCTAATTGTGATCAACCAATAACTCTGGTTTATCGATTATGGACCTGCGCGACCTGACCTATTTCGAAACCATCGCCGAGCTCGGCCACCTCGGGCGCGCGGCGCAGAAGCTCAATCGCAGCCAGCCGGCGCTGACCAAGAGCATCCAGCGCCTGGAAGAGTCCTTCGGCACCAAGCTGTTCGAGCGTGACGGGCGGCGAATCAAGCTGACGGCGGTGGGCCAGTTGCTGCAACAGCGCGCGCGGCAGTTGCAGCAGAACATCGCCGAGACCCATCGCGAGGTGCGCGATTTTGCCAGTGGCGTGCTCGGCAATATCCGCCTGGGCTGTGCCGCCAGCATGGCCGAGCACTTGCTGCCGCAAATGACCGCGACCCTGCTGGAGCGCGCCCCGGACATCACCCTGAACCTGGTGATCGGCCAGGACGACGTGCTCCGCGAGTCCCTGCGTTCGGGGCGCCTGGACATGGTGATTTGCCCGCTGTCCGAGGGTGACCCGCACCTGAGCCATCACACCCTGTTCGAAGACCAGGCCGTGGTGGTGGCCAGCCGCGACCACCCGGTGTTCGACACGCCGATGCGCCTGCAAGACCTGTGCGACTACCGTTGGGTACTGCCGGGAACTGGAGTCTCGGCCCGCCGCTGGATCGACAATGTGTTCCAGAGCCACCAGCTGCCACTGCCGTCGGTGCAGATCGAGACCAACACCATTTCCCTGCTGCCGCGGCTGATCGCCAAGACCGGTCTGCTGAGCTTCCTGGCCCGGGAAACCCTGGACGACTTCAAGGGCATCGCCCACCTGCGGGAAGTGCCGCTGGCGCAAACCCGCATGCATCGCAGCATCGTGGTACTGGTGCGGACCGAAGGCTACCTGTCGCCGGCGGCCCAGCTGCTTTTGGATTTGCTCAAGCGCGATGGGCGGCAGTTCTTCACCGCGGGTTAAACGGCGCCTGGTAAGGGGCTACACACTGTGTGCTTCGCTCCTACAGAAGATAGGTGTGCGGGGGAATGTAGCCGCCCAAAGGCGGCTACCAGAGAGGAGGCTTACTCGCCGCGAATGTACTGTTCCAGCTGGCGGATCAGGTTGGCCTGTTCGGCGATGGCTTCCTTGACCAGGTCGCCGATCGACAGCAGGCCCAGCAACTGGCCGTCTTCCACCACCGGCAGGTGCCGCAGGTGGCTGTCGGTCATGATGCCCATGCAGGTTTCCACGCTCTGGTGCGAGTCCACGGTGATCACCGGCGAACTCATGATCGCGCTGACCGGCGTGCCCACCGAGGAGCGGCCGTGCAGCACCAGTTTGCGCGCGTAGTCGCGTTCGCTGATGACCCCGACCACTTCGCCGTTCTGCATCACGGGCAGGGCGCCGACGTTCTTCTCGGCCATCAGCATCAGTGCTTCGAGCACCATCTGGTGGGGCGCGATGGTGTGCACTTGCTGGTTGTGCTTGGCCTTCAACTTCAGTACTTCAGCGACGCTCTTCATGGGGCGCTCCTGTTGTTTTGCCCTGGGCGGTCTGGCGCCGCCCCGCGGGGGTCTCTACAGAATCGTAGAGACTGAACGAAGGGGCAAGGTTGAAAGCGGCACCCACAGAAGGAAAAACGTCACTGAATCGTTTCTTCCCGGAAAACGCCCCATCCAGGGGCGTCCAGGCACCGCTCAATGGCCGAAGCGCGCCAGGGAAAATGCACTCAAATCGATCTCGCTGCGTCCGTCCGCCAGCCGCTGGGCCAGGGCTTCGCCAATCGCCGCCGAGTGCTTGAAGCCGTGGCCGGAACAGGCGCTGACCACCATGACGTTGGCCAGGCGCGGGTGCTCGTCGATGATGAAGTGCGAGTCCGGGGTCACGGTGTAGGCGCAGACCGCGGACTTCACCAGTCGCGGCGTGACCCCGGCGATAGTGGCCAGCACCAGGTCGCGGTACATCGCCTCGCTCTGCGCCGCGCTGACCTGGCGGTCCAGACTGTCCGGCGTCGAAGTCTCGCGGTACTGCTCGGTGGCGATCTTCATGCTGCCTTCGCCGAGGATCGGCGGAAAGCCGTAGCAGGTCTGCTCGTCGCTGGCGCCGTGGACGATAAAACTCGGCGAGTGTTCGGGGAAGATCAGCGGTTCCGCCAACTGGTACCAGTACAAGGTCTGCCGGCACACCCGCAGCAACTTATCGAACGGCGCGCCGAGCAATTGGCTGGACCACATGCCGGCACAGACCACCACCTGGGCCGCGCTGATACGTCGGTTCTGGCTGGTGACCTGCACCCGGTCCGGGGTGCTGTCGATATCCAGCACCGTCTCGCCGGTGATCAGGGTCGCGCCCAACTGGCGGGCCAGGGTCAGCTGCGCGTCGATGCAACGCTCCGGCCGCACATAACCGCCGCCGGGCTCGAAGTAACCCAGGGCGCTGTCGTGGATCGGCGCGAACTGCGGGAAGCGCTGGCGGATCTGCGTGGCGTCCAGCACTTCATGCTCGATGTCGAATTGGCGGGCGAGGGCCAGGGTGTTTTCGGTGAAGTCCGGCGCGCCGTCCTGGCCGCCTGGGGTTGCGCTGGACGTCATCACCAGCACCCCGCATTGCTCGAACAACGGCGCATCCTGCTGCGCTTCCAGCTCGCGCCAGATCTGCTGCGCACGGATCGCCAGCGGCACATAGGCGGCGCCTTCGCCCACGGCCTGGCGGGTGATGCGGGTGTCGCCATGGCTCGAACCCTGGTCGTGGGGCGGGGCAAAACGGTCGATGCCGGCCACCTTCACGCCACGCTTGGCCAACTGGTACAGGGTCGCGGCGCCCATGGCGCCCAGGCCTACTACAACAACGTCGAACTCGGGTGTCTGCATGGCAGTGTCCTTGAACGTGGCGGCTCAGCGGCGATTGATGTTGGCCAGGGTCATGGGCGCGATGAGCCGATGGAACGGTGCCACCGGCAGCATGTACAGGCGCCCCAGCAGGTTGTGCGGGTGGACCACGGTGGACAGCACCACCGGGCGTTGGCCTTCGGCGGTCAGCGGCAGGCGATTGAGGGACAGGTACACGTCCAGGTGCTGGTCGCGGTCCACCACCAGTACCTCGTCGGGGGCCTGGGCAACCAGGGTGAAGATGCCGACCCGGTCGTCCGGCCGGTAATCCTCGTCCGCCCTGGTCAGGTCGATCTGCGTCAGGCGCCCGAGGTCCTTGAGGCCGAACAACTGCACCACACGGTTGCGCAGGCCCATCATCCGGTCGATCCAGGCCGGGGTCTGGCTCATCAGATTGAGCAGGTGGCGCATGGCTGTGCGCTCGGGGTCGTTGGCCAACGCCTGGCGACAATCGATGAAGCTCGCCCCGACGGCCAGGTTGGCAATGCTGGAGTGGCTGGGCAATGGACAAGGCTGGACGGCGGTCTGCATCGATACGTTCCCTGTAGAAGTGGCGGCGCCTGGCTGCGCCGCGAGCGGCAAAAAATAGCATTGTTTGTGGTTGGGGGACTCGCCGGATGATGCAGCGATCCTGTAGCCGCTGCCGAGCCCGCGAGGCTGCGACAAGGCCCGCAGGGCCTTCATGGGGCTTGAGATCGCCGCGTCCCTTCGGGCCGATCGCAGCCTGCGGCAGCGGCTACATGAAGCCTGGCAGTGGCCCTGTAGCCGCTGCCGAGCTCGCGAGGCTGCGACAAGGCCCGCAGGGCCTTCATGGGTCTTGAGATCGCCGCGTCCCTTCGGGCCGATCGCAGCCTGCGGCAGCGGCTACACGAAGCCTGGCAGCGACCCTGTAGCCGCTGCCGAGCTCGCGAGGCTGCGACAAGGCCCGCAGGGCCTTCATGGGGCTTGAGATCGCCGCGTCCCTTCGGGCCGATCGCAGCCTGCGGCAGCGGCTACATGAAGCCTGGCAGTTGGCCCTGTAGCCGCTGCCGAGCCTGCGAGGCTGCGACAAGGCCCGCAGGGCCTTTATGGGGCTTGAGATCGTTGCGTCCCTTCGGGCCGATCGCAGCCTGCGGCAGCGGCTACAGAAAAAAGGCGCCCGAGGAGGGCGCCAAGGAGTCACCTGAACCGAGGGAGCCAGGCGAGCCCGTTCGCAGGGGTGTCGCGGTGGTAAGGCGCGACTGAACGGAAGAGGGCTGCGGCGCCCGCCGCGATTACCGAGCGGGCGCGGGGTGTCATTTGCCGAGCTTGATCCGCGTCCAGCCGCGGTTCATTACGCGCTGGATGGCGATCGGCTGGTCGGGCACCGCGTACAGGGTGGCGAGCACGGCCTGCGGCGGGTACGAGGCCGGGTCGTTGCGGATGGCTTCGTCCACCAGCGGCGTGGCGGCGGCGTTGGCGTTGCTGTAGCCGAGGCTGTTGGTGACCTCGGCGATGATGTCCGGGCGCATCAGGAAGTTCATGAACAGGTAGGCGTTGTCGACGTTGGCCGCGTCCTTGGGCATGGCCATCATGTCGTAGAAGCTGCCGGCGCCTTCCTTGGGAATGCTGAAGGCGACCTTCTCCTTGTTGCCGGCCTCTTCGGCGCGCGAGCGGGCCTGCAACACGTCGCCGGAGTAACCCACGGCCACGCAGATATTGCCGTTGGCCAGGTCGGAGATGTACTTGGAGGAATGGAAGTAGGTCACCGAAGGACGGATCTTCATGAACAGCGCCTCGGCCTCGAGGATCTGCGCCTTGTCCTTGCTGGTCACCGGGTAGCCCAGGTAGTGCAGGGCGGCGGGGAGCATTTCCGTCGGCGAGTCGAGGAAGCTGATGCCGCAGGCCTTGAGCTTCTCGGCGTTCTCCGGCTTGAACAGCAGGTCCCAGGAGTTGGTCGGCGCGTCGCTACCGAGCACCGCCTTGACCTTGTCCGGGTTGTAGCCGATGCCGATCGAGCCCCACATGTACGGGAAGGCGTGGGCGTTGTCCGGGTCGCTGGCGGCGGCGTTCTGCAGCAGCACCGGGTTGAGGTTCTTCCAGTTTGGCAGCCGCGACTTGTCCAGTGCCTGGTAGACCCCGGCCTTGATCTGCTTGGCCAAAAAGCTGTTGGACGGGACCACGATGTCATAGCCGGACTTGCCGGTGAGCAGGCGCGCTTCCAGGGTTTCGTTGCTGTCGAAGACATCGTAGATGACGTGGATGCCGGTCTCGGCCTCGAACTTCTTCAGGGTGTCCGGGGCGATATAGTCCGACCAGTTGTAGACCCGCAGCTCCTTGTCGCTGGCTTGAGCGCCGGTCACCATCGCGCCCATCAAGGACAGTGTTAGCAGAGTCCTGCCAAGCATTTTCATCACTACAACTCCATTTCTTATTGTGCAGAATTGCTGCATTCGCAATGCGGTGTGTCAGGGTGGGCGCCATCGCCAGCAAGCTGGCTCCTACAGGGACGGTGCATGTCTGTAGGAGCGAGCTTGCTCGCGATCCAGGCGCCGCCGTATGTCGTGAACGCGATGGCCTAGGCCGTCGCAGGCGCTGGTGCAGCAGGTTTGCTGGCGGCCGCTGGCTGCCAGGCTTCGTTGGCGGTGTAGTCCATGGCTTCCTGGATCGCCCGCTTGCGGGCCGCTTCGGCGCGGCGGCCGAAGTACCAGACCAGGAAGGTCACCAGCGACACCGCCAGCAGGATCAGGCTGGCCACGGCGTTGATCTCCGGCTTCACCCCCAGGCGCACCGCCGAGAACACTTCCATCGGCAAGGTGGTGGAACCCGGGCCGGAGACGAAGCTCGCCAGCACCAGGTCGTCCAGGGACAGGGCGAAGGACATCATGCCGCCGGCCGCCAGCGACGGGGCGATCATCGGGATGGTGATCAGGAAAAACACCTTCCACGGCCGCGCCCCCAGGTCCATGGCCGCCTCTTCGATGGACAGGTCCAACTCACGCAAGCGCGCGGAGACTACCACGGCCACATAGGCGGCACAGAATGTGGTGTGGGCGATCCAGATGGTGACGATGCCACGCTCCTGCGGCCAGCCGATCAGTTGCGCCATGGCCACGAACAACAGCAGCAGCGACAGGCCGGTGATCACTTCCGGCATCACCAGCGGCGCGGTGACCAGGCCGCCGAACAGCGTGCGGCCCTTGAAGCGGGTGACCCGGGTCAGCACAAAAGCCGCCAGGGTGCCCAGGGCCACCGCGGCGATCGCGGTGTAGCAGGCGATCTCCAGGGAACGCACCACCGAGCCCATCAACTGCTGGTTATCCAGCAGGCCGACGTACCACTTCACCGACCAGCCGCCCCAGACCGTCACCAGCTTGGAGGCGTTGAACGAGTAGATCACCAGGATCAGCATCGGCAGGTAAATGAACACCAGGCCGAGCACCAGCATCAGGCTGGAAAATCCGAAACGTTTCATGCCCGTCCCTCCATCTCTTTGGCCTGGCTGCGGTTGAACAGCAGGATCGGAATAATCAGGATCGCCAGCATCACCACCGCCAGGGCGGAGGCCACCGGCCAGTCGCGGTTGTTGAAGAACTCCTGCCACAGCACGCGGCCGATCATCAGGGTCTCCGGGCCGCCCAGCAGCTCGGGAATCACGAACTCGCCGACCACTGGAATGAACACCAACATGCAACCGGCAATGATGCCGTTCTTGGCCAGGGGCACGGTGATTTTCCAGAAGTTGTTGAAGTTGCTCGAACCCAGGTCCGACGCGGCTTCCAGCAGGCTCTGGTCGTGCTTGACCAGGTTGGCGTACAGCGGCAGCACCATGAACGGCAGGTAGGCGTAGACCACGCCGATATAGACCGCGGTGTTGGTGTTGAGGATCTCGATCGGCTCCGAGGTCAGGCCGCTCCACATCAGGAAACCGTTGAGCAAACCGTTGTTGCTGAGGATGCCCATCCAGGCGTAGACGCGGATCAGGATCGCGGTCCAGGTCGGCATCATGATCAGCAGCAGCAAGACGTTCTGGGTTTCCTTGTTGGCCTTGGTGATTGCGTAGGCCATGGGGAAGCCGATCACCAGGCACATCAGGGTGCTGAGCAGGGCGACTTTCAACGAGCCCAGGTAAGCCGAGATGTACAGCTCGTCACCCACCAGCAGCGCGTAGTTGCCGACATTGAGCAGCAGCTGGAATTTCTGTTCGGCGAAGCTGTAGATCTCCGAGTAGGGCGGAATGGCCAGGGCCGCTTCCGAGAAGCTGATCTTCATTACCAGGAAAAACGGCAGCATGAAGAACAGGAACAGCCAGAGGAATGGAATGCCGATCACCAGCTTGCGACCGCTGGGCAGCACACGGGACAAACGCTGATTGAGAGTCATGCTGGAGGTATTCATGCGCGCAGTACCACGCCGCTGTCGTCTTCCCACCACACGTACACCTGGTCGTCCCAGGTCGGCCGCGCGCCGCGGCGTTCGGCGTTGGCCATGAACGACTGGACGATCTTGCCGCCGGGCAGTTCGACGTAGAACACCGAATGCCCGCCGAGGTAGGCGATGTCATGCACCTTGCCCTGGGACCAGTTGTAGCGGTGCTCGGGTTGGCGGGTGCTGACCAGCATCTTTTCCGGGCGGATGGCGTAGGTCACCGACTTGTCCTGCACCGAGGTGCTGACGCCGTGGCCGACGTAGATCTGCTGTTCCAGCTCCGGGCAGTGGATCACCGCGTGGCCTTCCAGGTCTTCGATGACGGTGCCGTCGAAGGCGTTCACGTTGCCGATGAACTCGCAGACCATGCGGCTGACCGGGGCTTCGTAGATGTCGATCGGGCTGCCGATCTGGGCGATCCAGCCCAGGTGCATGATCGCGATGCGTTGGGCCATGGTCATGGCCTCTTCCTGGTCGTGGGTCACCATCACGCAGGTCACGCCGACCCGCTCGATGATCTCCACCAGTTCCAGCTGCATTTGCGAGCGCAGCTTTTTATCCAGGGCGCCCATCGGCTCGTCGAGCAGTAGCAGCTTCGGCCGCTTGGCCAGGGAGCGGGCCAGGGCCACGCGCTGGCGCTGGCCGCCGGACAGTTGGTGCGGCTTGCGCCTGGCGTACTGGGTCATGTGCACCAGGCGCAGCATCTCTTCCACCCGTGCGTCGATCTCGCTGGCCGGCAGGCGGTCCTGCTTGAGGCCGAAGGCGATGTTCTGGGCCACGGTCATGTGCGGGAACAGCGCGTAGGACTGGAACATCATGTTGATCGGCCGCTCGTAGGGCGGCATGTCGGTGATGTCCACGCCGTCCAGGTAGATACGCCCCTCCGTCGGCCGCTCGAAGCCCGCCAGCATGCGCAGCAGGGTGGACTTGCCGGAGCCCGAGCCACCGAGCAGGGCGAAGATCTCGCCCTGGTGAATGTCCAGGGACACATCGTCCACGGCCACGGTTTCATCGAACTTCTTGGTCACGCGGTCGACTCTCACCAGCACCTTCTGCGGTTGCGGGTGACCTTCCAGAGCCTTTCTGTACGTGCTGGAGGCGTTTGCCATGTGGAACTCCCAACAGATGTCAGTCGTCGGGCCAAAACGGCCCGGCTTAATAGATGGATGACAAACCCGCGGTGGCGGGTTTATTCGGCGCTGCCGTCCTGGCGGCCTGACGCTGGTTCTTGTTGTTAAAAGCAGGTTCTCGTAGTGCTGGGTGTGGCTTGAACCGCCCCACGGCCCGGGGCGGGCGCACAAAGGCGCGCCGCCGCCGGCCGGGGGCGTGGCAGTCAATTTCGTGGGTGAAGCTTTTGATCAGTGGCCGTTGCGCTGCGCCGCCCGTTGCCGGCAGGCATCGCCGAAGGCCTGGAAGATCCGCAGGTAGACCGGGTTCGACAGCACCTGCCATTCCGGATGCCACTGCACGCCCAGGGCAAAGGCCGTGCTGTGTTCCACCGACACCGCTTCGATCAGCCCGTCCGGTGCCAGCGCCTCGGCGCGCAGGCCGGGGGCCAGGCGGTCGATGCCCTGGCTGTGGATCGAGTTGACCTGGAATTCCTGGGGCAGGTCCAGGGCCTGGAACACGCCGCCCGCTTGCACCCTGACGGCATGGGCGGGGGCGTACTGCACGGCCAGGTCCGGATGGTCGGCTTCGCGGTGATCGAGGTAGCCCGGCAACTCATGCACCTTCTGGTGCAGGCTGCCGCCGAAGGCCACGTTCATTTCCTGGAAGCCGCGGCAGATGCCCAGCACCGGCACGCCGGCGGCAATCGCCGCGCGCAGCAGGGGCAGGGTGGTGGCATCGCGCTGGGGGTCGTGGGCGGTGCCCGGTTCGCTGGCCGGGCCCTGATAGTGGAAGGGCTCCACATTCGACGGCGAGCCGGTGAACAGCAGGCCGTCCAGGTTCTGCAGCAGAGCCTCGGTATCGATGAGGTCCGCCAGGGAAGGAATGATCAGGGGCAGGCCCTCGGCCGCGCTGCTGACAGCACGCAAGTACTTGTCGCCGCTGACGTGGTAGGGGTGCAGCCCGATCTCTTTGACGCACGCAGTAACGCCGATCAATGGCTTGAATGCCATTTTTATCACCTCGAAATTCACGCTGGAACGAGTTTTTCGAGAGCTTATCCTCGTTGATTTTAATTAACAACTTCCGTGTAAAAAATTCTAAACGCAACTCGTCGGATATTCGGCGGTTGTGCGTCTATTTCCTGATTGTGCGGCTGCGTGGGGCAAAATATTTAACGGTTAGGCCCCTCTGTTCGCTATTGACTTCACTTTTCCTTTCGGATTGACTGCTGCCACGAAATCGCTTTGAACATAATAATTAACACATAGGTGCATCATGTCGGTCCCACTGCGTGCCGTTCAGCTCAACGAAGCCAACGCCTTCCTGAAGAACCATCCCGAGATCCTCTACGTCGACCTGCTGATTGCAGACATGAACGGCGTGGTGCGCGGCAAGCGCATCGAACGTACCGCCCTGCACAAGGTGTACGAGAAGGGCATCAACCTGCCGGCCTCGCTGTTCGCCCTGGACATCAACGGCTCCACCGTGGAAAGCACCGGCCTGGGCCTGGACATCGGCGACGCCGACCGCATCTGCTACCCGATCCCCGGCACCCTCAGCGTCGAGCCCTGGCAGAAGCGCCCGACCGCGCAACTGCTGATGACCATGCACGAGATCGAAGGCCAGCCGTTCTTCGCCGACCCTCGGGAAGTGCTGCGGCAAGTTGTCAGTAAGTTCGATCAGTTGGGCCTGACCCTCTGCGCCGCCTTCGAGCTGGAGTTCTACCTGATCGACCAGGACAACGTGAACGGTCGTCCGCAGTCGCCGCGTTCGCCGATTTCCGGCAAGCGCCCGCATTCAACCCAGGTCTACCTGATCGATGACCTGGACGAATACGTCGACTGCCTGCAAGACATCCTCGAAGGCGCGAAAGAGCAGGGCATCCCCGCCGACGCCATCGTCAAGGAAAGCGCCCCGGCGCAGTTCGAAGTCAACCTGCACCACGTCTCCGATCCGATCAAAGCCTGCGACTACGCGGTGCTGCTCAAGCGCCTGGTGAAGAACATCGCCTACGACCATGAGATGGACACCACCTTCATGGCCAAGCCGTACCCGGGCCAGGCCGGCAACGGCCTGCACGTGCACATCTCGATTCTCGACAAGCAAGGCAACAACATCTTCGCCAGCGACGACCCGGAAACCAACGACGCCCTGCGCCACGCCATCGGCGGCGTGCTGGAAACCCTGCCGGCGCAGATGGCGTTCCTCTGCCCGAACGTCAACTCCTACCGCCGTTTCGGCGCGCAGTTCTACGTGCCGAACTCGCCGAGCTGGGGCATCGACAACCGCACCGTGGCCGTGCGCGTGCCGACCGGTTCTTCCGACGCCGTACGCATCGAACACCGTGTCGCCGGCGCTGACGCCAACCCCTACCTGCTGATGGCTTCGGTACTGGCCGGTATTCACCACGGCCTGACCAACAAGATCGAGCCCGGCGCGCCGGTGGAAGGCAACTCCTACGAGCAGAACGAGCAGAGCCTGCCGAGCAACCTGCGCGACGCCCTGCGCGTGCTCGACGACAGCGAGGTGATGGCCAAGTACATCGACCCGATGTACATCGACGTGTTCGTCGCCTGTAAGGAAAGCGAGCTGGCCGAGTTCGAAAACTCGATCTCCGACCTCGAATACAACTGGTACCTGCACACGGTCTGATGGCCGTTCCTTTTCCTGCGTTGAGTATTTGCCATGACTAAATCCCGCAGCGACTGGGAGCAGCGCTTCCAGTCCTTGACCCTCGAAGGTCGCGCCTTTATCGACGGCCAGTATTGCCACGCCGCCAGCGCGGCCACCTTCGAGTGCATCAGCCCGGTGGACGGGCGTTTTTTGGCCAACGTCGCCAGCACCGACGAGGCCGACGCCAACCGGGCGGTGCAGGTGGCACGCCAGGCGTTCGAGTCCGGCGTGTGGTCGCGCAAGGCCCCGGCCGAGCGCAAGCGCGTGCTGATCCGCTTCGCCGATTTGATCCTCGAGCACCAGGATGAACTGGCGCTCCTGGAAACCCTGGACATGGGCAAGCCCATCGGCGATTCCCTGAGCATCGACGTACCGGCCACCGCCAACGCGATCCGCTGGAGCGCCGAGGCCATCGACAAGATCTATGACGAAGTCGCGGCCACGCCCCACGATCAACTGGGCCTGGTGACTCGCGAAGCCTCCGGCGTGGTGGCGGCCATCGTGCCGTGGAACTTCCCGCTGATCATGGCCAGCTGGAAATTCGCCCCGGCCCTGGCGGCGGGCAACTCGTTCATCCTCAAGCCTTCGGAAAAGTCGCCGCTGACCGCGATCCGCATCGCCCAGCTGGCGCTGGATGCCGGTATCCCCAAGGGTGTGTTCAACGTGCTGCCGGGCTACGGCCACACCGTGGGTAAGGCCCTGGCCCTGCATATGGACGTGGACGTGCTGGCGTTCACCGGTTCCACCGCGGTGGGCAAGCAACTGCTGGTGTATTCCGGGCAGAGCAACATGAAGCGCGTGTGGCTGGAGGCGGGCGGCAAGAGCCCCAACGTGGTGTTCGCCGACGCGCCGGACCTGCGCGCCGCGGCAGAAGCGGCGGCCAGCGCCATCGCCTTCAACCAGGGCGAAGTCTGCACCGCCGGCTCGCGCCTGCTGGTGGAACGTTCGATCCGCGAGCAATTCATTCCGCTGCTGGTCGAAGCCCTCAAGGCCTGGAAACCCGGGCATGCCCTGGACCCTGCGACCCGCGTCGGTGCGCTGGTGGATCAGCGTCAGCTGGAGAACGTGCTGCGCTATATCGGCATCGGCAAGGAGCAGGGCGGCCAACTGCTGGCCGGCGGCGCGCGGACCCTGGAAAGCACTGGCGGCCTGTATGTCGAGCCGACCATTTTCGACGGCGTGACCAACGCCATGACCATCGCCCGCGAAGAGATCTTCGGCCCGGTGCTGTCGGTGATCAGCTTCGACACCGAGGAAGAAGCGCTGACGATCGCCAACGACAGCATCTTTGGCCTCGCCGCCGGGGTCTGGACCAGCAACCTCAGTCGCGCCCACCGCTTCGCCCGTGGCCTGCGCGCCGGCAGCGTGTGGGTCAACCAGTATGACGGCGGCGACATGACCGCGCCGTTCGGCGGCTTCAAACAGTCGGGTAATGGTCGCGACAAATCGCTGCATGCCTTCGACAAGTACACCGAGCTGAAAGCGACCTGGATCAAGCTCTAGGCGCTTTACGAAAACTCGTCGAGCGGCGATCAGGCAAGGCAAAAACAGGCGAGGAACGGCCGGGGTCGCGTTCGACTGTAGGGGCCTACATGAGCATTCCGAGCCTGTTTTTAACGCAGCCTGATCGACGCGCAGACAGTTGTCGTTAAGACGACTACCTATAACAACGGCGGGGCGGGCTTCGACCCGCACCCGCTGGGGAATTCGATAATGCAAACCTACGTAAACAGCTACTACGCCGCGACCCGCAACCCGACCAGCGACTTTCCGGTGCTGGAAGAACAGCTGGACTGCGACGTCTGTGTGATCGGCGCTGGTTATACCGGCCTGTCCTCGGCGCTGTTCCTCGCCGAGGCGGGCTACAGCGTCACCGTGCTCGAAGCGGCCAAGGTCGGCTTCGGCGCCAGCGGGCGCAACGGCGGGCAACTGGTCAACTCCTACAGCCGCGACGTCGACGTGATCGAGTCGCGCTACGGCGAGAAAAGCGCCGAAGTGCTGGGCAGCATGATCTTCGAAGGCGCCGACATCATTCGCCAGCGTATCCAGCACTACGACATCCAGTGCGACTACCGTCCGGGTGGGATCTTTGCCGCCATGAACAAGAAGCAGCTCAAGGGCCTGGCCGAACAGAAGGCCAGCTGGGAACGCTACGGCAACAACAACCTGAAGCTGCTGGACCAGGCGCAGATCGCCCGGGAAGTCGGTTCCGACGCCTACGTCGGCGGCCTGCTGGACATGCAGGGCGGGCACATTCACCCGCTGAACCTGGCCCTGGGCGAAGCCAGCGCCATCATCGGCCTGGGCGGCAAGATCTTCGAGCAGTCGGCGGCGCTGGAAATCACCTACGGCGAACCGAACATCGTGCGCACCGCCAAGGGCGTGGTGCGGGCCAAGTACCTGCTGATTGCCGGCAACGCCTACCTGCAGCAGGACCTCGACCCACGGGTGACCCGCAAGAGCATGCCGTGCGGTTCGCAGATCGTGGTCACCGAACCGCTGCCTGCACAAATGGCCCGCAGCCTGATCCGCAACAACTACTGCGTCGAAGACTGCAACTACCTGCTGGACTACTACCGCCTCACCGCCGACAACCGCCTGCTGTACGGCGGCGGCGTGGTCTACGGCGCCCGCGAGCCGAACGACATCGAGCAACTGATCCGGCCGAAGATCCTCAAGACCTTCCCCCAGCTCAAGGACGTGAAGATTGACTACCGCTGGACCGGCAACTTCCTGCTGACCATGTCGCGCATGCCGCAATTCGGCCGTATCGAAAAGAACGCCTACTACATGCAAGGCTACAGCGGCCACGGCGTCACCTGCTCGCATTTGGCCGGCAAGCTGATCGCGGAAATGATCCGCGGCGACGCCGAACGCTTCGACGCCTTCGCCTCGCTGCCGCACATGCCGATGATCGGCGGCCGCACCTTCCAGGCCCCGCTGACCGCCATGGGCGCGGCGTACTACGCGCTGCGTGACCGCTTCGGTATCTGATCGCGACCCTGTTCCTGCGTTTGCCCGCGCTCGCGCGGGCTTTTTTTCAGCCGAATTCGCCGCCGCAACCGCTTCACCTGTAGCCGCTGCCGCAGGCTGCGATAAGGGCCGCAGGCCCTTCCAGCGCCGGAAAAAACACCGCCGGTTTTCAACGCCTGGCACCGCCCACGGCAAGGCCGGTCACCCGCGTCGCCCACCGCTACAGCTCCACCCACAAACGTGATTTAATAGCCGCCTTTCAGGTTCCGGGGCCACTGGATCGGCGAACTTCGCAACTAAAAGTCACCGGCCGCACTCCAACGCGCAACACCCTCACGTACACCTCACACAAGGCTGCTATGGACACGGGCACTCGACTCAAACTCGTTCGCGAAAGCTACAAACTGTCCCAGCGCGAGCTGGCCCGGCGCAGCGGCGTGACCAACGCCACCATCTCCCTGATCGAACAGAACCGCGTCAGCCCCTCCGTCAGCTCCCTGAAAAAGCTGCTCGAAGGCATTCCCATGTCCCTGGCCGACTTCTTCACCTTCGACCAGCCCCCGCGCGAACACCAATACGTCTTCCGCGCCAACGAACAACCCGACCTCGGCCGCGACGGCGCCCGCCTGCTGCTGATCGGCGCCGCCCTGCCAACCCGCCAGATGCGCTTCTTGCGCGAACAATACGCACCGGGCGCCAGCTCTGGGGACGAGCCGATCGTGCACAGCGAGGGGGAGGAGTGCGGCCTTGTCACCCGTGGTACCGTGGAACTGACGGTGGACGGGCAGGTGAGCGTGTTGAACCCGGGGGATGGGTATTATTTTCCGACTACCTTGCCGCATAAGTTTCGCAATATTGGGCAGGATGAGGCGGAGATTATTAGTGCGAATACGCCGGCGAACTTCTAGCGCGATAACTAGGATTTCTATTAATGAGGCGACTATTGGCGACATCACTGCGATGTGTCGTATGTAGTCCAGAAGCAAGGGGCCACTCGCTTCAATGGAATCTGACTTCGGCTTTCTAGGGCAGTGAGTAGTCTTTAGTGTATCGCTCATTATACTGATGTGAAGCTAGTACTTTAGACGTTGAGCAGGGACGAAAAATTGAAAATCAACGACCTATCTCCAGAGCCCCCGAAGGTAAGTACAAGCATTGGCGATCTCTATGTTCACTACTTATCAATCGGAGACGTACGCAGACTTTCCGGGATTGAAAAAGACGAAAGCCTAGATGTTATTGGAAGCAAAGCTCTTCAGCTTCTAGTTTCGAGAAAATGTGATCGGTCGAGTCGGGATAGGCTTAGCGTTGAAGACTATACGGCGCTGAATGATACTGATTTTGAAATAATACTTCCTGTGCTCTATAAGCAGTGTGATCTTAGTTGCTCAGAAGCTCTAATGAGTATCGGTGGCTTTGGTGCTGCTGTCCGAACTTTGCTGCAGGAGCATGTGGATAGATCTAAGAGAATATCCGAGAGCTTTTCATCAGTATTGAAACCAGCCACTTTATCGCAGTATAGAGCGAGTCTGGACGGTATCAGCAATGTGACAGAAAAAATTCGTCAAAGCATTGCGTCTAGGAAAACTGGCAACCATATGAGTTTCCTAGAACCTGCAACTGTTGAGTTAAAGTCACCAAAGACTTTTGATTTCTCGTCGAGGCCGGAAAATAGAGCAGCAAAAGCAACAGAAAAATCTGCTGAAAGTCTGGAGAAAATGTCTGGCCTGTTATTGGAAATGGCAGGTTCAATAGGTGCAACTATTGATAGTTTGATGAGAAAAGTCGTTCCGGAGTATTTGAGCAGTCTTGACGAAAGTCGGGCTTCAGCTACTCGCATGTTGCGTATAACTGTTGCCGGTTTGGTTTTTTCTGCTTTGGTGTCGTTGGCCCTAACTGGTTGGCAGGTGTACTTAGCCAATAAAAGTGGGGAAGAGCTAGGTGGGCAAGCGAAGGAAACCCTTGACACACTTAAACATCAACTGGAAGCGGCGAAAAGTGCGCAGGATAGACTTGAACGTGAGTTCGCTATCCAGCGCCAGCAGAATGAAGAACTCAATGCTCGTTTGATTGCAGCCCTGAAAACCATGCCCGCTCCAGTAGTCAATGTTGTCAAACCGGTATCTACCGCAGAATCAAAGCTGAATATGAGGGATGGTCACGCTAGATCAGGCCGCTGACAGAAAAGTCGAGGGGGACCGCACTATAGTCGGTGCTGCAAGGCTTCTCTGGGACGAAAGCGGCTCATCACTTCTGGCTGCTTTAGAAAGCCGCCATTCACAAGCTGTTCACGGCATATTTTTGAAACGAAAAACCGAACAACCTTCCATCTAAAAGCTGTTCTCAAGCGAATACCGCTTCTATAGTTCAGCTCGTCATTGCTGACTGATGACTGGTCATCGCGGGCCAAAAACTATGTGCATAGCGCCTCACCCATCAACCGATTCTCTGTTCGGTCGGATGACTGAGGCAGGGCTTAAATACTCATGGAGCTTCACCAATGACCCGCACAGAAATTTGCAACCTCGTTCCACTCACCCGCAACGACACTGACCACCCCGTCCTCTACCTGGACGCCAACGCCTCGCTTTCCGATCTCTACGCCTGCGCCCAGCAACGCATCGGCGCTGCTCGCAATCTGCTGGAAATCCTCGACTGCGCTTCCGGCGTTCAAGATGTCGCTCAGATCCGCTTTGCCATCGGCCTGCTGCTCAGTGACGGCTGCGATCTGCTGCGTACCTTGGGCGATAAGTCTCAGGCGCTGAACGCTTAATCTCGACAACCAACGACCGGGCAGCGCAGGCCCGGTCGCCAACCAGCACCCCAACGGAGGGATAACAGCGAAGATGGTCATGGACGAAGTACTAGCAGTACCGCCAGAAAACTGGGGAGAAGGGATTGACGACCACAAATGTGAGTAAGGGGCGATCTGGATGTGCTTGGCTGTTATTCATTCCGTTACTACCGGTATTGTTTTTTGTCGGGCAGACCATTCTTGAGCCGACAGTAACCGTTCACTACGCCGAGAACGGCAAGGAAGAGCTGAAGTACATCTGGAACGTGCAGCACCGGATATATAGAGGACGGATGCAACCCGGAGGCGGAACATCAGATAACGGCTTTATATTTCCAGACGAAGACTTTTTCATGCGGTTGGATTGGTGGAGCGAAAAGGGCCGCCACCATTGCGTCAGCATCACCCCAAAATGGCCGAACACCCATATCTATCTCGACCTGAATGGGAACATCGACACAGAGAAAGGAGTTGGGACTGATGAGGACCGATTGGATCAGTGCAAAGGAGACTGGGCAAAGCCATAAAACGATACTCCCAACCGGGTACAGCAAGCCCGGTCGGGACTTGGATAGGGGCATCGGAACAGCGGAGGTAGAGCTTATTTTCTTTTGCATTCCTCAAGCTTGTTTTGGCATTGAGAAAAACCTGCAGAGACCTGATTGTGTGAAACCCTGGCAATCTACCGCTTGCTCAAAACAAAAAGGCCCCGACAAATCGGGGCCTTTTGCTTCAAGCCGCTGCAACCAGCTCAGTTAGTACAAGTAAGCCGCGAATACTTCGGCGGATCGAGCAGGATCCCCGGGGTCATGAAGGTCGAGCAGTTGAAGACGCGGCCCTTGGCGGTGGTGGCTTTGAAGGTCAGTTCCGAGCCGCCGAGGAAGTCTTCCTTGCCTTTGGTGACGGGGCCCATGGTGAGTTCGTCGGTGGAGGCCAGGCCGATCGTTTCCGCGGTGACTTTGTGTATTTGCAAGACATTGGGATTGGTCGAGCAACCGGCCAAGGTACCCGCCAGAAGCAGTAACGCGGGGGCAAAGAGGTAGTTTTTGTTCATGGCATATCTTCCTTAATAGTGTTTCGCCCTGGTTATCAGCGATCCTCAACGGGGCACGTCAGAAAACGTGGAGTCAGGGAATCTGGCACGGCCGGCCCCTGTTAAATCTGACTCAATAGGGGTATTTATTTCAGCATGGCGTTGGAGGGGGGCATATAGGGCAAATGTGCTATGCCGAGGGCATTTCAGGGCTCTGCTAAAACCCGAGCCATTTCCTCGGCGCTGTACAACGTCTGCCGTCAAACTCTAAAATGAGAAGCATTATCATTAATGCGGATCTGACATGCACGACGACAGCTTTGCCTCGCCCGTCGCCCGGTTGTATGCGAACCATCACGGCTGGCTTCGCGGCTGGTTGCATCGGCGGTTGGGGCACAGTGCCGATGCCGAGGACCTGGCCCACGACACCTTTGTCCGGGTGATGCGCTCGCAGGAGGATGTACGTGAGCTGCGCCAGCCCATGGCGTTTCTCGCGACCATTGCCAATGGCTTGCTGATCAATCGCTGGCGGCGCCAGGCGATCGAGCGGGCTTATCTGGAAGCGCTGGCGGCGCGGCCGGTGGCCGAGGAGCCTTCGCCGGAAGAGCGGCACGTGATGATCGAAACCCTGTTGCAGCTGGATTCGCTGTTGGTGGGGCTGTCGTCGCGGGTGCGGCAGATTTTCTTCTTGTCCCAGCTCGACGGCTTGACCTACCCGCAGATCGCCGCGCGGTTGAACCTGAGCGTGGCCCAGGTGCAGCGGGCCATGGGCAAGGCGTTCAGTGTCTGTTACGCGAGCCGTTTTGAATGAGTGGCGCCGTGGTTGATCCGCGGGTGCGGGACAGCGCCATCGACTGGATGGTCCGCGCGCAGTCCGGGCTGATGAGTGATGTCGAGCATCAGGCCTTGCAGCAGTGGCGGCAGGCGAGCGCCGAGCATGAGTACGCCTGGCAGCGGGTCAGCAGCTTGCCGCTGATGCTGCAGCCCGGGGCCAATCTGTTGGCCGATGCCACGGCGCGGCGGGCACTGGAGTCGGCCGGGGCCGATCCGCAGCGGCGTCGGCAGGTGCTCAAGTGTTTGCTCGCCCTGGGACTGTTCGGCGGGGTGGCCTGGCAAGGGGCGGATTCCACCCTGGTGCGTTCGGCCCTGGCGACTTACCGCACGAGTATCGGCGAGCGTCGGCGCTGGGCCCTGGCGGACGGTGGCTCGCTGTGGCTGAACACTGCCAGCGCCGTGAACCTGGAGCTGACCGCGCAGCGGCGCAGTGTGCAGTTGGTCGAGGGCGAGCTGGCGCTGGATACGCCGGCGGAATCGGCGTCGCTGCAACTGCTGACCCCGGACGCGGTGCTGTACGGCCGCGGCGCCAATCTGCTGGTGCGCCACGACCGCCAGGGCACCCAGGTGACGGTGCTGCGCGGCCTGGCGCAGGTTAGTACGCGGCGCCATTGGCTACCGGTGCCGCTGCAGGCCGGTTGGCAAACCCGGATCGACAACCAGGGCGTCGCGGCGCCGAGTCGCGTTGATCCGTTTATGGCCCAGGCCTGGCTGCGCGGCATCTTGCCGGCCGAACGCATGCGTCTGGATACGTTGCTGGCTGAACTCTCGCGCTACCGCCCGGGCTTTTTGCGTTGCAGCGAAGCGGTCGCGGCCTTGCGCGTGACCGGCAGTTTCCAGCTGGACGACACCGATGCCGCGTTGGCGCTGGTGGCCAATACGCTGCCGGTGCGCATCGAGCGACGAACCCGCTACTGGGTGACAGTGGTGCCGGCCTGAAAATATTTTTTCCCCGGGGCGCAGTTTTTTCGATCTGGCTTGGCCTTCAGGTATGACCCACCGGGACAGGTGGGTGCCAACCCCTAGGAGCCTTGCATGATCTTCCCCGCCCGAGCCTTGTGTGCCCGCACCTTTGGCCTGCTTTTCCTCAGCCTGCAGCCGCTCTGCGGCGCGGCCGTTTTCGCGGCTGGCGAGCGCCAGCACTACAGTATCGACGCCGGCCCGCTGGACCAGGCGCTGTCGCGTTTCGGTGTGCAGGCAGGCATCAATATGGCGGGCAGCGCCACGCTGACGCAAGGCAAGCGCAGCCAGGGCCTGCAAGGCGATTTCAGCACCGAGGCGGGCCTGGCGCGGTTGCTGGCGGGAACCGGCCTGGGCTATCAGCGCCAGGTTGACGGCAGCTTCGAGTTGTATCGGGCGGGCGGGGATATGGTGCTGCCGTCGCAGAAGGTCGTCGGCGAAGACCTCGAGCAGAAGGAGGTGTACTCGGCGCCGCGATCCTCGGTGTATATCTCCGGTGAGGACATGCAACGCTTTGGCGTGATCTCGGTCGGCGACGTGCTCAAGGGCCAGCCTGGGGTGCAGGTCGGCGACAGCCGCAACGGCGGCGGCCTGGATGTGAACATCCGCGGCATCCAGGGCCAGAGCCGGGTGGCGGTGACGGTGGATGGCTCGCAACAGGCGCTGGATGTCTATCGCGGGTACGCCGGCACCCAGCAACGCAGCTACATCGACCCGGACCTGATCAGCGACATCGCCATCGACAAGGGCCCGAGCCTGACCTCCAGCGCCATCGGCGGCACGGTGAAGATGCGCACCCTCGGCGTCGAGGACATCCTGCAGGACGGCAAGAACATTGGCCTGCGCTTGAAGGGCGACCTGTGGAACAACGGCGTCGCTCCCGCCTCGCGTGATAGCCATTCTATGACCGAGGAGCTGTTCTCGGAGCCGCATCGCAGCCGCGGTGGTCTGTTCGGTTCGAAGGCCGAGTCCGGCAGTGCCGCGTTCGCCTATAGCCATGAGTTCTTTGACCTGGTGGCGGCCTACGCCCACCGCAACCAGGGCAACTATTTCGCCGGCAAGAAGGGCCAGGACCGCTATCGCACCTATGACCGTTACGGCGACGAAGAGACGAGTGTGGCCACCACCTATAACGCCGGCGAGGAGGTGCTGAACTCCTCTTCGGAGACTGAGTCCTTCTTGCTCAAGACCACCCTGCGCCCGGCGGACGGCCACACCTTCGACCTGGGTTACCGCCGCTACGACGGGCGTATCGGCGAAATCATGCCGTCGGACATTTTTCGTTTCGGCACCGGCGGCATTTACCAATACCCGCTGGGCCATACCAAGATCGACACCTACACCGCGCGCTACCACTACCTGCCGGACGGCAATCCGCTGGTGGACCTGACGGCCAGCCTGTGGATGACCGACGCGCAGACCAGCCAGCTGACCTCGGTGGCGGCGCCGGCTTCGCAAGCCTATCGCTCGGATCGCAAATGGAGCCGCCAGGCTGACCGCCGGATTGGCGGCGACCTGGCCAACACCTCGCACTTGCAGAGCGACTATGGCGATTTCAAGCTGGACCTGGGCGGCTCGTTCCAGGTCGAGGACCTGCGCCCGCAAAAGGGCGTGGTCACCACCCAGCACGACATCAACGCCAACCGCATGCTGCGCGAAGGGTCGCGGCAGGAGTTCAGCCTGAATGGCAAGCTGGAATACAAACCGGTCGACAGCCTGACCCTGTGGGGCGGCGGCCGTTATACCTACTACCGCACCCAGGACCACGTCGCCCATGCGACGGCGCGTCGGGAAGAACGCGACTTGCGCTACCTCAGCGTCTCCAACGCGCACAGCTACGGCAACATGATGTGGTTCCCGGACCAGAACGGGCAGTACACCGACGCCACCGACCCGCGGTTGAACAACGGCATTGTCTTCAACAACACCAACTATCCGTTCGAGGGCATTCGCTACAACGACTTCGGTGCGACCGACTCGACGGTCTATCCGTCGCAGGTGGGCGAGGTGGTCAGCGGTTATGACTATTCCGGCAAGCAGAGCAACAGCGGCGGCGCCTTTGCACCGGCCTTCGGCATCAATGTCGAAGTGCTGCCAGACACCTTCGTCTATGCGTCCTACACCCAGGGCCTGCGCATGCCCTCGCTGTTCGAAACCAGCCAGGGCGTGTTGCAGACCACGCCGGGCAAAGGCCTGAAACCCGAACGTTCCAGCAGCTGGGAAATCGGCGCCAGCACGCTGCACAAAGGCCTGCTGCTGGACAACGACTCGGCGGCGATCAAGCTGGCCTACTTCAACAACAGCATCAAGAATTACATCACCCGCTACTACGACCCGAGCCCGGGCCTGATGGGGCAGATGCGCTTCAGCAATACCGACAGCTACAAGACCAGCGGCCTGGAGCTGCAATCGCACTACGACGCGGGTCGGGTGTTCGCGGACTTTTCGTCCACCTACTACCTGAAGACCGAAACCTGCGACTCGGCCTTCGCCGCGCGGCTGCGGGCCAGCAGCAATCGCTATCGGGACTTGAGCAACACGCCGGACTGTACGCCGGGCAGCTTCATGGGCTCGTACTCCAACACCCAGAACCCGCCACGGTTCTCGGCGAACCTGACCTCGGGCCTGCGCTTCTTTGACCAGTCCCTGACCGTCGGCGGGCGCGCCACCTACAGCTCCGGTCCGACGGTCAAGGCCGACGAGAACTGGCAGACCGGTGCGACCACGCCGCAGCTGGTCTACCGCGAGGTGGCGCTGTTCGATCTGTTCCTCAACTACAAGTTGAAGGAACACACCCACCTCAATGTTTCGCTGCAAAACCTGACCGATCGCTACTACCTGGACCCGCTGGCGCAGAGCTTCATGCCGGCGCCGGGGCGGACGTTGCGGGTGGGGGTGCTGACGAAGTTCTAAGGGCAGGGCGGGGGCTATCGGTCGGCGGCAGGCGCAGGCCGATCGTTGTCTGTCACCGGGCAGGGCTGGCGGTCAGGTCGCCGTTGTCTATCGGCGTCAGCCCTGTGACCAGGGCCTCCAGCAGGACCCTGACCTTGGGCAGCGTTTCACGATTTTTGACCCAGGCCAGGTTGATCGGCATCCCCTCGCTTGCCCGATGGGCGAGCACCTCCACCAAGGTTCCTTCGCCCAGCTGCCGCTGGATGAGCCAGGACGGCAACTGCGCGATACCGCAACCGGCCATGGCCGCCATCACGATGCCTTCGCCATTGCCCACCACAAGCTGGGCGGCGACCTGTCGGCGCGTCGTGGCGCCCTGGTCGTCGGCGAAGTTCCAGGGATTGATTCTTCCGTCTACCCAGCCATAGGCGATGCACTGATGCTGTTGCAGATCGCTTTCGGTCAGCGGGATGCCCTGTCTGGCCAGATAGGCGGGGGAGGCACAGAAGAGGTGTCGTTCGCGGGCCAGGCAACGCTGCCCCAGCGTATCGGGCCAGGCATCCGCGCCGCCAATACGCACAACGATGTCTACGGCTTCCTTGAACGGGTCGACGAAACCGTCGGAGAAGGAAATGTGCGGCGTCAGCGCCGGATGATCCTGGGCAAGGCGCAGCAGGATCGGCAGCACCTGGGCGCGGCCAAAAGCCCCTGGCAGGTCGATGCGAACGCTGCCGCAGACCTCGCTGGCTTCGGCCTTCAGTGCAAGCTCGGCGTCTTCCAGGTCGGCCAGCACGCCGGTGCAGGTGCGATAGAAGGTCATTCCCGCGTCGGTCAACGCCACGCGTCGCGTGGTCCGATGCAGCAGGCGAGTGCCCAGCCGGCCCTCCAGGCGCGCGATGCTTTTACTGACGGCGGAGCCTGTCAGGTGCATTTTCTCGGCGGCGGCCGTGAAGCTGCCAGATTCGGCCACGCAGACAAATACATCGATGCCCTTCAAGCGTTCGGAGGAAAACATAGACATTCCTTATTCGTGAATCTGGCTCCACACACCCGGTAAAAACCATCAGCAATGAGAATCGGGTTCAGCAGTATGCTTGATCCGCGCCGGCTTTCCTGCGATTGCCACAGCGCGAACCCGACAAAAATAATGGCGATCACGATGAGGCAAGGATGCTGGCCACGCTAAGAAACTATCCGACCACGGTAAACCTGCTGCTTTCAGCGTCCCTGATCCTGACCCTCGCCCGCGCGATCACCCTGCCTTATCTGGTCATTTATTTATCGGGTCACTTCCACTTGAGCATCGCCGATGTCGGCCTGGTCATCGGCAGCACGCTGATCATCGGCTCGCTGTTGAGCCTGTATGGCGGGTTCCTGGTGGACCGGATGTCCAGCTACAGGCTGATCCTGGTCTGCAGTGGCGTGTTCACCGCGGGTTTCCTCGGCACCTTTGTCGCGCGCGATCTCTGGCTGTTCTACCTGTGCCTGGTGTCGATCAACCTGGCCTACGCGGTCATCGATATCGCCGTGAAATCGGGCTTTGGCAGCCTGCTCCCCGTCGCTGGCCGGGGCGAAGTGTTTTCGATCAAATACACGCTGACCAATATCGGTTATGCCGTCGGCCCCTTTCTCGGCGCGGGGCTGGCCGGGCTGGATATCAGCCTGCCTTTTCTGTTGTCCGCGGGGCTGGGCGCAGGGTTCTTGTTTATCTACTTCGTGTGGGGCGACAGGGGCTTGGCGGGCGTTGAGCCAAGCCAGCCCCGCGCGCCGTTCCTGGCCGTGGGCAAACTGTTGCTGCGTGATCGCCGGCTGGTGTGCTTTACCCTGGGCGGGCTGCTCAGCGCCGTGGTCTTCGGCCAGTTCAGCGCCTACCTTTCGCAGTACCTGGTGGTGACCACCACAGCCGAAACCGCCTACCGGATTATCAGCAGCATCGTGGCGACCAATGCCCTGACGGTGATCAGCCTGCAATACCTCATCGGCAGGAAAATCTCCCAGCAACACTTGAGCCTGTGGCTCGCCGGCGGGCTGGTTATGTTTGTCCTGGGGCTGGCGGGCTTCGCCCTGTCGACCACCCTGGTGTTCTGGGTCGGCGCCATGGTCATTTTCACGCTCGGCGAGATTATCGTGTTTCCCGCCGAATACATGTTCATCGACAACATCGCCCCCAGCCATTTGCGGGGCATGTATTACGGGGCGCAGAACCTGAGCAACCTGGGCGCGGCATTGGGGCCGGTATTGTGCGGGGCGGTCTTGGCGGTGCAGCCGCCCCAATACATCTTCTACATGCTGATGCTGTTTATCGTCGCGGGCGGGATGCTGTACTTCCTCGGGGCTGCCATTGCCGGCAATACGGCGCCGGGGGAGGAAGGTGTCGCCGGGGGTTAGCAGGGAAGGGGTTGGAAGGTCGCTGAAAAGTAGCTGGTTCGAGCCGGCAGCGGCGTGGGGCCGGCGGGTTGGCCCGCTGATCGCCCGGGCCATTTCCTATGCCTGTGGGGCCAGCGCCTGTCGATTCAACGGCGGGCGCTGTTCCCCGGCCTGGCCATCAGCTGGAAAGTGCCGCGACCTTGGCCCGCGCCGCGTGCAGCTTCTTGTAGCTGTCGATCAGGCGCAGGTGGCGGTCGATCCCTTCCAGCTTCATGCTGGTCGGTGTCAGGCCATAGAAGCGCACATCGCCATTCACCGAGCCAATCACCGCGTCCATCCGCTCGTTGCCGAACATGCGACGGAAATTGGCTTCGTAATCCGCCAGGTCCAGGTCGTCGTCGAGCTCCATCTCCAGCACCGCATTCATCGCCTGGTAAAACAGGCCGCGCTCGGCGGTGTTGTCGTTGTACTGCA